>Ga0164241_10000229_pt1 | contig 131776 bp, 138 predicted proteins | sample OricomyardsoilBY_FD_108780 | JGI IMG/M metagenome (GOLD analysis project Ga0164241, IMG submission 108780) | Backyard soil microbial communities from Emeryville, California, USA - Original compost - Back yard soil (BY) | ecosystem: Environmental > Terrestrial > Soil > Unclassified | place... | reverse complement strand
CTGCGAAGGTCCAGCTCCATGAGAGCATGAAGCGCTTTGCACAAGGAGGGTGAGATGAAGGCAGTCGTCGCGATCCTGTGCGTTGCTTTGGTCGCGCTCGGCGGTAGCGCGATTCATCTCTGGAGGCAGCTGGATGCCAACCGCCAACAGGTTCCGGATTTGAAGGCGCAGGTAGACACCACGGCAGCATCCGCGCCCCCGGCCCCGACCCCGACCATTGCGCCGTCTCCATCCTTGCCGATTGCGGAACCCGCTGCCACGGTACCGACTGCGGCGCCTGCCCCAGACGCAGACCGCAAGACGTTGGAAGATCCACCTGGGAGGGCATTCATCGCATTACCGGGCAGTCCTGAAGCCGAACCGCACGTCAAGGCGGCCATGATCAGGATCTTTTCCAACCAGTACCCGGATGTGGGCAAGGTCCTGGGACTCTCGCCTGACGAAGTCGACCAACTGTTCGATCTACTCTATAAACAGTCCCGACCTCATGCCCCGGACTCAATGAGCGATGCCGTTTCCGTCGCCCGCATGCAGCAGGCTGCGGAAAACGAACTGGTGTCTCTGCTGGGCAGCAAGTACGCAAAGTGGGAGGAGTACAAGACCGAGGCGCCGACGCGGCGACACGTGAATGACCTGAACGCGGCGCTTGATGCGGCGGGGACCCCCCTCACCGATGCACAGAACGATGCACTCATAAAGGCACTTGTCGCTGAGGATAGGCGACGTCACCCCTGCTTCAGTAGCACTGGGCATTAGAGTCTGTCCGGCATTGTAACGGCCTTGATGGCCAACTGCTTTGCGTACTGGGTGGGCGTCAGCCCGCCCAGCTTCTTCTTTGGTCTCTCTTCGTTGTATTCCCGCCGCCAGTTCTCGATCACTACCCGTGCATGGGCAAGGCTCGTGAACCAGTGTTCATTCAGACACTCATCACGCAGTCGCCCGTTCAGTGATTCGACATACGCGTTCTGGTTCGGCTTGCCTGGTTCGATCAGCCGCAGCGTCACACCGTTGCGATACGCCCAGGTCAGCATCGCGCTGCCCGTAAACTCTTTCCCATTGTCTGTCCTGATCACAGCTGGTCTGCCGCGCAGCGAGCAGATCTGATCCATGATCCGCGTCAGGTGCATACCGCCGATGCTGTGCTCGGCAACTGTCGCCAAGCACTCATGCGTGGCATCGTCCACGATCACCAGGCATTTGATCGTCCGGCCTTCGGCCACCCGATCAAAGACAAAGTCCATCGACCACACTTCGTTTGGTGCGCCCGGTCGGATCAGCGGTTGCCGCTCACACATTGGGATCTTCTTGCGCCGCCGACGCTTGATTTACAGCTTCTCCAAGCTATATAGCCGCTCGACTCGTTTGTGGTTCACGCACTGGCCAGCCTGGCGCAGGTTCAGATAGATCATCCCGGCCCCATATCGCCGGTGGCGCTGGGCCAGCGCCACAATCCGCTGCCGCAGATGCGCATTGCGGTCCGGTCGCGGCTCGTACCTCAACGCGCTGGCGCTCATACCCGCTACCCCCAGGAAGCGCCGCTGCGACAGGCCCTTCGTCTGCATCCACCGCACCACCTCCCGATGGACCGGTGCGGTCACCATTTATTTCCGGAGCGCCTCCTGGATGACTTCCTTCTCCAGCATCGCCTCCGCCAGCAGCTTCTTCAGCTTCGTGTTCTCGGCTTCAAGCGCCTTCAGCCGCTTGGCATCCGACACATCCATCCCGCCGAACTTGCTGCGCCAAAGGTAATAGCTGGCCTCCGAGAACCCATGCTTGCGGCACAGCTCCTTGATCGCCATGCCTCGGTTCGCTTCGCGCAGGAACCCAATGATCTGCTCTTCCGTAAATCGCTTCTTCACGTCCAACCTCCAGGCCGGGGTTAGACTCTAAACCGCTCCGCTACTCAATTCAGGGGTGACGTCGTAGGCGCAACAAACAGATGTCCAGCGATCGCGCGATGCCGCAGTATTCCCGCTTTACCCCGGAGGCCACCCGGAATCTCCTCAATGCTTCCTCGGCGTACCTGACGCCGCAGCAGATGGAGACCTACAGGCAAGTGCTGGAACGCGCCTCCAGCCAGGAGGCCACAGGTCGGAACGTAATGAACGACGTGATAAGCCGAAATCCGCAGATCCTGGAGCGGCTCCGCGGGAGTCAACCTTGATTTGCCCGGTCGGCCAAGCCCGCGACAGCAGCCACTTTAGTCTAAGCCGTACTTCGACCACAAGAACTGCGTGTACCAGCGTTGTACCCGCTGGAGCCGTCGCGGCGTACGGCTGACGGTGTTCAATGAAACTGCCCAAGGGCAACGAGTTCGCCGCTCGCGCGGTGCCTGACCACCAAGATCCATGCGTTGGTGCAGGGCATGGGTCAGCCGATGCGTTTTGTCATTACCGGCGGGGAGTCGGAACAGGGCCAAAGCGGTAATGCCGCCGCGGCGCCATTACCTTTGCGGCCACCGCAATTTGATGGGCGTGTCGCTGCGCCTTCAATTCGGCCAGCGAGAAGAACAAACCCATTCGACTATCGGGCATGCGAACTACAATTTGGACTGCGTCCTGAAAGCCAAGAACGAAGGAGGCAATTTCATTGCAGCGCTCAGCATGAATGACGACCGCGCCTATATCATCAACGTTCGACCATGCGAGACTCTTCGCCGTGGCAAGGCAACATGTTTGATGCTCGATCTCTACGGCTACAATCACGCAACTTGCTTGGTTCTGTACAACTTGTCTCCATTGCGCAAGTTCTTCGCAAGCATGAAATTACTAACCGCCTTGCGTAGCCCTCTCTATGAGAGATGAGTAAGCTGTGGAAGAGCCTTGGTACTGTGGTGACCTCGCCCTTACATCGTGGGCTGTGCGTAGTACCCTAATGATGTCGGTTACATCCGGATTCTTGAGACAGTCCTTTAGCATGGCATCAATGGGAATGCCCGCGTTCTCACAGGCATCAACCTCCTCGAGAAGTCGTTTCCGGAAGTAGCGCTCTACCATAGCCTGCGCCTCAGGATCCGGGCTGGCTGGAATTTCCAAGGAGGCTTGAACAAAGCGTATCGCGGTTTCGGCAACTATCTTGATGCTGCTTGTAAGGCTGGCACTGAAGAGCGCGTTGGTCGCAATTGCGCCGAACGGAACGAGAGTGAGCAAGTCGCTGAACCCGCCGTCGATGCACGCATTACCGGCGTCAGAACAAGCCCCCATACCATGATTCCAAGGTGCGTATGGCATATGATCAAGGCACACCATCTCGGAAAAAAGAGCGGCCCATCTTGAAATGACACCGATTACCGCTTCTGGATCGAATCTTTGGCTGGCCGCCTCGGGATTCTTGTGAGGAGCGAGGTCAGCGACGCGCATGGGAATCCCCGGGTAATAATAGACCTCAACACCAATCCCTGCAGCTAGCCTGCTCTTGATCCTCCTCATTGCTTCCGCCGGAAGTTTGCTACGGAGCAAATCTTCGTAGTGCTCTGTCTGCTGTGGCGTCATCTTGAACACGAACAGGGGCACAGGTAGTCGCGCAAGCCGGCCATGACGCTTGAGATACAGAGTCTGCAGCTTCGAGGCATTGACCTGCTCTGCGAGGCACTCCCCTATTAACATCGCCCCTGGCGGGATCCGCACATCCAGGGGGAAATGCAATCCCATCGGAAAAGGTGCGCCTCGAAACCCTACGCTCAGCATCCACTCCAAGTATGCAGGAAAATCGCCAATCAGCGGTTCTGTGCCCTTAAAGACAATCGCACCGCCTTCGGAGTCCTGACCTCCGGTTTCTGACGGAAGAGCGAAGCAGACGCTTCTATAGTGATTGGGAAATCGTAAAAAAAGACCTTGTTTTCCAATACTACAATTAGGAGCCAACGGCAGGGATTCCCGTAGCGCAGACAGCGCATCGCGAATCATCGGCGCATTCTTCGCAATTTCGTCAATCAGGTCAGGTGTGCTCTGTTCGGCGTCAAATATCGTCTGCAGCTTGGCGCAAGGGATGCCGTCCTGGCCATCACCTGGGGGAAAAAAGTCACTCACTGCCTGCCCCCCAAATTTACATTCCGCTGAATACTACCTTTACGTATCGAAAACTGCATGAGTGAGTTGATTGCATACCCTGTGCTGGTGTTGATGTAGCGGCCCCTACAGACGATTCTCGGTCCTAGGAGGGGCCATCTCCGAACCACTCAACTATTCGTCAAAACTACAGGAGAGGGATCATCCTTCATGAGACAGAACCATCGCGGGAACCTCAGATTCTGGTGAGCCGGAAGGTCTCCTAGCTGCACGTTGGCCCGATTGACCGCTACGAGACAGAGTCTGCGTACCTAGAACGCAGCAACTGACGATCAATCTTGCCGTTGGTCAATCGCGGGAGTTCTGGCAGCTCCCACAGAACCGGATACATGTAACCAGGCAACTCGTGCCTCGCGAAAGCGCCGACTTCAATCAGAGATCCGCCACCAGCCAATACCAAGGCGCAGACAATATGCTGACCCAGATTTACATCATTATAGCCGAATACTGCGCTCTCCACAACGCTGGGCGCGCGCGCAATGACTGCTTCGATTTCGCCCGGGCTTATCCTATATCCGGAGGACTTAATCAACTCGTCCCTGCGGCCGTGAATATAGAGGTAGCCTTCGTCGTCGAGGTGCACCAGGTCGCCCGACCAGACGGCATATTCTGGTACCAAGCCGCTCTGCCGTCCAGGTAGCGGCTTGAACACTGCCGCCGTTTCCTCTGGCCGGTTCCAATAGCCCAGCGCAACGGTTGATCCCCTGTGCACAAGTTCGCCGATCCCACCGGGAGAGCAGGGTTGTCCGTCTTCGTCCAGAACCAAGATTTCGTTGTTGGGAATCGCCTTGCCAATCGATCCGGGCTTCTCATCGACACAAGACGGGTCAAGGTAGGTGGAGCGAAATGCCTCTGTCAGTCCGTACATGAGAAATGGGCGTGCGAAGGGAAACGTTGCTCGAAGACGATTCAATAGTGGCCCTGGCACGTGCCCACCAGTACTGGCGACCCTTCTGATGTCCTGGCGCGCTTCCGATGTCCATTCGGCCTCGACGATCTGTCTCCACAACGGCGGAACCGCAGTGATTGCCGTAACAGCATTGCGCGCGCAGGTTGCGGCGAGATCATTGGGCTGGAGAAACGTGTGTAGAACAACCTTGGCTCCAACCATGAATCCAGTGGTCAACTGGCTCAGGCCGGCGTCGAAGCTGAGAGGGAGAGCTGCGAGGATGACGTCATCCATCGCAATGTCCAAATAGTCTGCCACCGAGGCTGCACCCGAAGTCAGATTTCGATGGGAAATCACAACACCCTTGGGTTGGCCAGTCGATCCGGACGTGTAAAGAATCGCTGCAGCATCGACGTCAATGCTTCGATGGAATACCAGACGGGTATCGCTGCCCAGATCGTCGAGACACGTAACTACTCGAAGAGCAGTGAGCGAGAGGTTGGCTTGAAGCTCCTGTAGTCGCCAAGGCGATGTCACAATAACTTTTGGAAGGCAGTCGGACAGAATGTGGGCTATCTGATGCGGCTTGAGCCTGACGTGAATCGGAACAGCAATGAGTCCGGCACTCCATGCACCAAAGATGGCAATAACAGCCTCAATGCTGCTCTCCAGAAGGATAGCAATGCGTTCACGTGGCGCGAGACCCATGACATTGTAGCCTTGTGCCGCCCGCAGTATCTGCGCATGCAAATCACGGTAACTAATCTGCTTCTCACCGGTCACGATCGCAATCGCATCGCCACGCAATGACACTTGCTTTTCGAGAACGGCTTGAAATGTTGGATCAAAACTCATGGTCGCGAGTTCCTGGCAACGGGCCGTAACGATTCATGGCCGCCGTCGTAGTTACGTCTCTTCCTCATTGAGCCGACCGAATCTGCAATTAATGCTCCTGGAGAGGGTAGTACGTACGAGTTGGCAGACACTTCTGGTTTCCCTCCCGTTCACCAGACAGCGAGATTTGGATGATGATGACCGCCCAGTGCTCGTGCAAGGCACAACGAGCAGCTCACTGTGCAGATCCACATGAGCTTCAGCTCAGCGATCGCACATACGGCTGCCTTCGTGTGCATCGGGATCTGCTGGCCTAGGGTTATACGTGCAATCTCAAGCGGTCGAGCGCTTGATGCATGTGGCGGGCCTTAAGACTCAGCCACATGCGCCGGCGATTGCCTTCGATATTTGTGCGCGGCCTGAGAGCAGTATTGCCTCGAACCTGGATCGACAGTCCCAAGCCCCAGCACCAAACCAGCGCCGAGTAGCGGGCTTCACGTACATCTGCACCAGCGAAGCTTGGTTGTACTTCGCCGTTGTGCCGGACCTGTTCTCCTGACCCATCGTGAGCTGGTCGGCTAGTCATCAGATGACATCACGGCTGGTTTCCGGCGCACCGATCAGGTCCATCTGGGACGTGGCAGACCACAGATTCTGCTGCATTACTCGGACCAAGGTAGCCAGTACAATACGTGAACAGTTCCAACGTTTGCTGGTCGAGCAAGACATCAGCTGCAGCAGGAGCAAGTCAGGGGGATGTCTGTAACAACTCGCCCATGGAGAGTTTCTTCTCCAGCCTGAATGTTGAACGCGTGCACCACATGCAGACCCGCAAACAAGCCAAAGCCAATGAGTTCGATTACGTCAAGTGGTTCTACAATCCGTATCGCCGGCAGTGGCAGCCCTCGGCCGCTTGGGCGGCCAGAGTTCTCCTCTTGCCTGGCATATCTACGATCTTCCCTCTTGCTATGCCTCGACCACAAAATCCCGGATAGGGCTCGGCTAGTGGTGGCTTGTTCCTTGGAGCCGGAGCCTTGTCGCTTCTAGCTGCGCTCCTATGCGTTCAAGTAGCGCTTGATACTCATCCAGCTGCTGCGTAGACAGATATGGGATGGCTGCAGACAGCAGTCGCTGGCGGATTTCGGGCGTACGCAGAGTTGTTACGCCACGAGAAGTGCGGGCGGTCTGGTTGATGCTTCGCTGCTCTGCGACAAGTGCATCAATTAAGGCGTGTTCCTGCGTCTGGGCAAGCGGAATACCCGCCGCGTCGAGCGCGACACGCAAATTACGTTCCTCCATCCGTACAGTCACCGTCTCCTGGTAGTCTTGCCATTTGGGATATTTGCTACCCAGAAGTGCCTGCAGTTCCGCGACTTTCGTATCGTATTCCCTTTGCTGTCTAGCCTCGCTCTCCTGCGCACTTATGTGTTCAGGGGCAAGTGTTGTCGAACCTCTCATTCGCTGCATGGCGAGGAGATCAAGCAACTTGTCTTTCTCTGCAGTCGTCAGGCCCAATACTTGGTCGAGGTCAGGGAGTTCAGCTTCTAGCCGTTGACGCGTGGCGGATCTGAGTCGAGCTTGCCCCTCAGGACTCTGCATCTGCGCAAATATCGAGGCGGCCGATATTCCCACACGAATGGATTCATTAGGGCTCGCCGCTTGTTGAGAGGGCTGGTCTGCAACAATGGAAGATTGCGCAGGAGTCGTAACTGGCGATGCCGCAGTTGCGGCTTGGCGCTCCTGCGCCTTTGACGTCAAGGTGGCAATCTGCTGCCTTCCTGCCTCCAGTTCCCGCCGGAAATGGATGTTAAGCCCACTCAGCACGGCTACCGCTATTACCATGAGTGCCGAAATTACCTTCATTTTGCGGTTAGGGTTCGGGGATAACGTATCGCCTTCGCTTGCTAGCTTAGGCACGAGTCCCAGCGATGGACTGCCGGGCCGTTACATTGCGACACCACGGCGGATTGGGGCCTTTAGAAACTCCGGCTGCCCGTAGAGCCTTACTCACACTCCGAAAGCTCGAAATCACGGGCCATCGCCAGGCGCTACTCATTGTTGAGCCAAATAGAAAAAATATTGTGCATATCCCATACACATATTCGCGGCTGCAAAGAAGGTGTCCTGCTCATCACCTGAATTGTAGTAGTAGCCTTCCGCGCCGTAGTAGTTGCTGACATCCGTCATCTGCGCGCCCATACAACTATAGTAAGCACCGTTGCCGGAGCAATATTGATCCGACGTATCGAGCCCGTAATTCGTATAGTCATACGCCAGATCCCAATTAACCTCGGCATTAGCTACACTTGTCCAAGCACAACCCACCGCAAGCGCAGAAACCGTCGACGCCAGTTGAATTGCTCTGCTCATTAGTCTAACTCTCCCGTTGCTATTGTTGAATTCCCTGTCGGACTGAGCTTGATCTCTGATGACTCCCCGTGTGACCCAGACTCACAGCCAAGCATCACTCGGTTCGGCCGAGCGTAACAGTCATGATTCTGATGATCAATACAAATGTGGGACCGTATTCATTCAGTAGTAGCCCATGATCCGTCCGGTGGTCCGACTTGGCTGCACCCGCTCCGAGTCCCGTTCATCATGCAATCAAAGCGTGTCATCGGCATGAAACTCCTCTGCCCTTGATCGCAGGCGCAGTTCCTACCTGCCTGCCGCGGCAGTGTTCTGCGGACGACCTTCATCAAGATTGATTCAGGTCAGCCGCAGCTGGGCAGGCGGTGCCCGTGTGCCGGTGGCGCCAGGTCTGGTCGTGCGTCCTCGCCGGATGCCTTCTGCGTATGCGTCAGATTCTTAGAGATCACGGCCAGCATCTTCGATCCTGGCAATGATCTTGAGCTTGCCATCGCAGCTGGCTATGGGGCGTGAACCGGCCGTGATACTTGGTCAAATGCATCCTGCTTCGGGAGGGTTACCAGTCGCGCAAGTAGGAAACAATCGAATTGACTTGGGCAGGAACGTTGATTGAAAGTAGCATCTTCTATCTTCAAGAAATGCCATCGCTGCGCCAGCGAAGGTCCGGCTGCATATGACAAGGGGTGAATTGCACAAGGAGGGCGAGATGAAGGCATTCGTCGCGATCCTGTCTGTTGCTCTGGTCGCGCTCGGTGGTAGCGCGATTCATCTCTGGCGACAGTTGGATGCCAACCGCCAGCAGGTTACGGATTTGAAGGCGCGGGTCGACACCACGGCAGCATCCGCGCCCCAAGCCCCTGCCATTGCGCCGTCTCCATCCTTGCCGCTTGCGGAACCCGCTGCCACAGTACCAACTGCGGCACCCGCCCCAGACGCAGACCGCAAGGGGTTGGAAGATCAACGTAGGAGGGCAATGGCTGCAACTCGCCGCAGCCCTGAACTCAACGCGCGACTCAAGGCGTCCATGATGAGGGCCATTTCCACCCAATACCCGGATGTGGGCAAGGTCCTCGGACTCTCGAGCGACGAAGTCGACCAACTGCTCGATCTACTCTACAAACAGGCCGATCGGATTACCTCGGACCCATTGAGAGATAGAGATGCCGAGTCGGTCGCCCGCATGCAGCAGGCTGAGAAAGACGAGCTTGCGTCTCTGCTGGGCAGCAAGTACGCGAAATGGGAGGAGTACAAAACCGAGGCGCCGACGCGGGAACACGTGAAGGACCTGAGCGCGGCGCTTAATGCGGCGGGGACGCCCCTCACCGATGCGCAGAACGATTCGCTCATACAGGCGCTCGTCGCCGAGGACAGGCGCAACAGCCAGATGAACAGCGATCGCCCGATTCCGGCGAAGTTTTACCGCTTTACCCCGGAGGCCACCCAGAATCTCCTCAATGCCTCCTCTGCATACCTGACGCCGCAGCAGATGGAGACCTACAGGCAAGTACTGGAACGCGCGTCCAACCAGGAGACCGAATTTCGGCGCGCGCGGATCCAATTGGAGGAGACCATGGAGGCACGCCGCCGGGGTCAACCTTGATTTGCCTTGGCTCTTACCTGCGTCGGCACTCCCCTCCTTTGATCGGGAGAGGGACCAGGATTGGCTGGCCAAGCGCTCTGCGCGCACACTAAATCGTCGCGCCCAACGATCCTGGTATCTATGTCACACGCTATCGCACGCCAGGCAGCGCCGAAACGCAGGTGGGTAGCGATCCATCACGATGAGACCGGAACACTCGGCGCAGTGCCCGGCATACAAGTCTTGCCCCCCAGCCAGGGCAATGACCAGAAACACCGCATGCTCAAAGGTGATGCTGGAAGTCCCGATCATCCGCTGGTAGGTTTCAAACGCTTCGCAGAGGATCTCGCCCCGATGCATTCCAGGAATGTTCAGGTGCGGATTGCTCAGCGGACCGGACGGCATCACGCCATGCAGATAGCAGATGCTGGCAAGGATCGAAGTCTCCTGCCGCATCCGCGGTGAACACATGAAGAAGCTCGTCATTTGCGGTGACTTGCCGCGGTGACGGGTGAGCGGTGCCGCGCCATCCTGGGCGGCATACGACCTGCACAGCTTGCGTATGCGATCGTCGGACAGCCCTGTCCAGGTCCGAATCGTCCGGGTGCGCGCCTCGTGCTGGATGAACCGCATGGCCAGGTCATACCGTTGCCGGTCGCGATCATAGCGTTCGTCGGAGATGCGCATGGCGGTCGGTCCGGTCATCCCCGCTAATTGTGGGAAAAGTAAAAGTGGTAAAAATATCCCAAATTTGATATTCCACCGCAATGGGCCAAATGCGGCCCGAGAGCCAAGGGAGAGGTCTCATGGACGGCAGTTCAGGTGCTCCAGCGCCGCGATACCGGCAGGCAGGTCCAAGGCAGGTGGCTGGATCTCTCGATACAGTGGCCGAGATCAACCAGCAGTGTCTGGACTATCTGGCGGGCCTGGGTGCGAGGGGCGCCGGGCCATTCGCCGGGCAGGAGGCGGCGTGGGCGGCACTGTCCGGCACCGCCCGTGCGCGACTTGCCGCCAGTCCTTATCTGCTCGTGGACGCCGGCTTTGGCGACGAGGCGTGCTGGCGCGCCCTGGTCGAACGGAACGGAGAGATCGTGCCGGCGCCAAGGTCCGCAGCGTTCTTCACCGGCGCGGAGGCCAGTGACTTCGTACGCCGAGTGTTCATGCTCGGATGGCACCTGGCGCATGCCAACCGCCAGGTCGCCCGCGTGGTGCTCGGCATGTCCCCGGCCGTAGCGGGGCTCTTCGGCCAGCTGAAACTGCGGGACCTGGACTGGCTTGCGCAGCACGCGCCGGATCTGGTGCGCCTGCGGTGGGAACACCAGCCCCGTGTGTGGCAGCGCCTACTGCGCGCAGCGGGACATGAGGACGGGGAGCAGCTGACACATGTGAGCCTGCGCGGGCTGCAGCTGATGGCGGCCGATGCGCTGGCTTCCCTGCGTCGTCCGGCAACGGCCGGCATGACCACCTGAAGTTCGCCCAGCTTCACGCCGACGTCTACCGCTCCTTGCCGCGCGATCGATGCGGGTCCGGTCGTCGTTCGTCGGTCTCGCGGCGAGCCTGGGCGAGATCGGCACGCTCCATCGCCGCGCGCGTGCGGCCGTGGCGTTCCAGCTCCGCGACGGCACTGGTCTTGTCGCCAGCGTGACGCTCCAGTCGGGCAGCCAGCTCCTCGCTCGAATCGGTGTAGATGGACAGCGCATCCCGATGGCGGCTGATGGCGACCAGGAACGCCTTCTGGGAGAGCAGGCGGCCACTGTCGCTGTCCAGATTGACGATGGCACGCTGGGCGGTCTGTCCCTGCGAGCGGTATATCGTGCTCGCATAGGCATGGGTCCAGTGCTGCCCCGCCGGCGAATCGGTCGCAACGACAATGGAGGATCCATCCTCGCGCCGGAAAACGGTCTTGTCCGCCTCCAGGGACTGGACGGTCAGCAGATCGCCGTTGACCAGCTTCAGCTCGGCGCTGTTGCGCAGCCACCGGACCTTCTCGCCCGCGGCCAGGGTGGTCTCCCGCTCCTGGTAGGCCACAACCGGAAACGCCTTGCGCGGCGCGTCCTCGCGCGGCTTCCATGGGATGCGCTCCGCGCCTTCACCGCGTGACAGTAGGACGACTCCCCGTTCGTGATCCACGCTGTGAACGCGCAAATACTCCCCGGCCTGGATCCCGGATTCCCTGAGCGCGGACGGGAACTGCAACAGCTGCCCCGGCGCGTAGTGATGGGTCTCGCGGGTGTCGGCGCGCGCGCCGTGCACCTTTTCAAGCGTCACGCGCGCGACCTCGTTGCCGAGACATCCCTCCGACCGCAGACGGGTGCGGACAGCCTCGGTGAGCCGTGCGCGATCCTGATTGCGCGAGGTCAGCAGCAGCGTGCGGTCGCGCAACTCGGGTCGTTCGGCCCACCGCTCAACCATCGCGGCCAGGCGCGCTTCGCGCTCCGGCACCGCGGCGACGCGCGTGCCCAGCACATCCAGCGCACCGCGCACATCGCCGCGGATCGCGGCGCGGATAGCCGCGAGATCCTCATCGCCCTTCTGGCGCAGGATCTGATCCATCTCCACATGCCGCAGTCCCTTCGCCAGCAATAGATCGAAGGGCCGTCCGGCCTCGATCGCGGCCAGCTGCTTGTTGTCGCCCACGAACAGCACGCGCGCGCCCAGCGTGTCGGCCGCCCACAGCAGTCGCGCGGTCAACGCATTGGGCAGCTGCGAGGCCTCGTCCACGATCCACAGGCGTGCCGGTCGCAGCAGCTGCGTCCACCAGGCGCTCGTCCCGCGCTTCGCGCGCAGCAGCTCCGGCCCGATGTTGCGCAGGTGCTTGTGAATGGTGGAAGCCTTAATGCCGACCTCGCCCTCCAGGGTCCGGGCCGCGGCCGCGTTCTGCGCCATGCCGACCACCTCGACATGCTCGCGCGCGAGCGCCGCGCGCAGCGTGGCCAGCATCGTGGTCTTGCCGGTTCCGGGTCGGCCGAGCACCGCCATGTGCGCCGCATCCGTTGACAGCACGAACCGCACGGCCTCGCGTTGTCCTTCGGTCAGGCGGCCGGGCCGACCCGCCGCCGCGCGCGCATCCTCCATCGAGAGGAATGGTTTGCCGCGCGATTCCAGCGCCCATTGCATCGCCCGCTGCTCCTGGACGCGCGCGCGCGGCGTGGTCCAGCGGCGCACATCCCCATCATCGGCGCGCAGCACCTGCCCATCGCGCGCGGCTTCCCGGATGGCGGCATCCACCTGCTCCACGTCCGCCGCACCCAGTGTCAGCCGCAGCGCATGGCGCAGCAGTTCCCCATGGGCGAACACCGCTTCGGGTTCGGCCATCCGTTCGCGCGCATCGCGCAGCGCCTCCTCGACCGACAATCCGGGCTGCGCCTGGACAGGTCCGCGGGATTCGGCCTCGAGCCGCCACTGCCCGACATCGATGCCGCGCAGCGCAGCCGCCTCGCGCCAGCGTTCCTGCAGCTCGCGATGCGGCGTGTCCTGCTTGCTCCGGCGCGTGAGGATCGCCGCGCGCGAGGCGCGCTCGGCCGTGCTGGCGCCCCACTCGGCCAGCTTCGCCGCAACCTGCGCGCGCCGCGTCGACAGCGCGCGGCGGTACTGCACAGGCACTTCCTTCAGCTCGAACGTGCCGTCCTTCGCATTCACATCGAGGCTGTAACCCAGCGCCAGCGCCTGCTTGGCCAGCTCGCTGCGATAGACCTGCCCGGCCGCCATCTTGTTGCGGAACAGCTCGATGGAGTGCAGCGAGCGCCACTCGCCCTCGCGCACCTGGGTGGCATTCATCACCACGGCGTGGGTGTGCAGCGATGGATCCTGGTTGCGCGAGGTGTGGTGCGTGAATCTGGCCACGACCATCGAGCCGGTCGCGTCGAACACCTGCCCGGCCGCGGTGCGCTGCCGCGTGCCGATGGCCTGGGTCTCGATCCATTGCAGCGCCTTGTCGACGGCCTGGTCGTGCGCCAGACGCAGGCGCTCGTCGTCGCCGATCTCCACCAGGATCGAGACCGATTTCGGGGCCGAGAACGTCAGATCCCATCCCGGCGTGTGCTGGAACTGCCCGTCCTTCATCCGCCCCAGCACGATCCCGTTCGGCAACCGTCCCTCCAGAACCTGCTGGAAGGATTCCTTGTCCACGCCACCGGCCAGACCCAGCGCGGCGGCACCGGTGCCTCCCCAACGCCCCTGCACATCGCCCCCCTCGCGTGCTTCCCCCGCGTCGGCCGCGCCGGGCTCGGCCGCGTAGTAGTCATCCTTCTCGTAGTACCTGGCGGCATCGCCCGCGCCGCGCACCAGTCCGATCGACAGCATGCTTCAGCGCTCCCTGCCGCCCGGAACCAGGATGCTGTCCCGCGCGCTCAGCACAGGGGATGATTCAGCCGCTGATTGAACAGGAACGGGTGGTGGCGCCTCGACCTGCGCACTCGGTGCGGCCGCCTCGACCGGTGGCGCCGGTGAACAAGGCGCGGCGGGTGGCGCCGCGGTCGCGGCAGGCTCGGGCGATTCGCCCATCTCGGCCGCGTTCATGCCCGCAATGAACGCCGGTGCCAGCGCCGGCATGGCGCGGAACCGGAACTGGAACCGGACGCCCGGCACGGTGCCGCCGCCGGGCAACCCGCCACCCAGCCGGAGGAAGCCGGCCATGGGTGGCAGCGACATGATCTCCGACTCCAGCACCAGTGGCCGCAGGCGGCGCTGGTTGGACAGCGAGACCCCGTCGCGGATCTCGTTGGCACCGTACGACAGGCCCGTGTTGGACTCCATGATCTCGGCCTGGCCAAAGGCATTGGCCAGCCACTTGGCCGATTCGGGATCCTTCTGCAGCATGCCGACCCAGGTATTGCACAGGTTCGTCAGGGTCTGCGCCCCGGTCGGTCCGTAGCGATCCTGCAGCTGCGAGAGACCCTGGATGGCGATCACCCCGCAACCGCCGTGCTTGCGCGACCGCGCCAGAAAATCCTCCAGCGAGGGAATCTTCTGCAACGCCGGCAGCTCGTCGATCACCAGCCAGATGCGCCGCGTGCGCGATGGCGGCAGGCTCAGCAGCGCATTGGTCAGCACCTCCAGCCACATCGACAGCAGCGGCCGCACCGAGGCGAGCTGGGCGTCGGCCGCGTTCAGGAACAGCCACTCATCGGAGCGCTCGGCGGCCACCCACTCGCGCAGGCGGAACTCGCCGCGCCCGAGCGGCAGGTAACGCAGCGCCGAGGTGTAGTTGGCCACGTTGCTGCGCACCGAGACCGCGGTCTTCTCGGCGGCCGGATCCAGCAGCGGCGCCGCCGGGGTGCGCGCCAGGAACTCGTGCAGATTGGCCAGCGGCGCAATTGTCAGCATGTGGATCAGGAACCGGATCGATTCCCGGTGCCGCTCCCGGCAGCGGCGCACGGCCGCGGAAAACACCTTGCGCGCCGAGTCGTTCCAGAACGGATCGGTGGTGGTCAGCGACGGGGAGATCAGTGCCGCCGCGAGGCCGTCGTAATCGTAGATATGCGGGCAGTCGCCCCACAGATCCCAGGTCGGACAGCGGGCGTCGAAGGGATTGAGGATGGTGTCCTGGCCGGCGCGGTGGAAGGCGCTGATGAAGTCTCCGCTGGGCGAGAAGCACACCACGCGCTCCCGGCGACGGCGCACCGCGCGCAGCAGTTCCAGCAGCGCCTGCGTCTTGCCCGATCCGGTGGTGCCGGCCACCAGAATGTGGCCGGTCTCCGTGCCGGTGATCATCGGCATGCCGGCGAGCGTGATGTCGCTGGCCACGCGCGCCTTGCGCAATAGCCGCGCCGCCTCCGGCGCCTCCAGCAGCTGACCGCCACGCAGCAGCCGATCCTGCCGCTGCACCGCGCCCGTCCGGTAGATCAGCCACAGCACCAGGAAGAACAGCGTCAGCAGCGCCAGAAACGAGACCGCGACCGCGCGCACGGCAGCGGCCACGACCTGGCGCCAGATCCCGCGGATGCTGGGCGAGTGCACGACGTCGCCGACCGTCGTGCGGATCTCCGTGCCGTCCCGTCGCCGCACGATCATGGACTCGGCGGGATCGCGAAACAGCCACAGCTTGGTCTGCGCCACCGCGTGCTGGATGGCCACGTAGCGCTGGTACGACTCGGTGCGATGGAGAAAAAATCCCGCCGCCAGCAGCACCAGCGTCAGCAGCAGCACGTGCGCGAACTTGCGAAAGACCTGGCCCAGCATCCGGAAGAAATGGATCAGCAGCTGACCGCCGCGGGTGACATCGCCAATCGTGCTGGAGTGCAGAAGACTCATGCGGCAGCCTCCCCTCTCCGGCCGCCTTCCACCGGTTGCACCGGCGCTCCTGCCGACAGGCTGGCGCGGTAGAGGACGGCGTCATCGCTGACCTGACGGCGGGCGGCCTCGATGGCCCGCGGGTGCAGCGTCGGCCACTGCTCGCCGAACAGCAGCCGCAGCAGCTGCAGCACCTCGGTGGTCATGGCCTGGTGTTGCTGCAGGTGGCCGAGCAGCAGCCGGAAACGCTCGGACTCGCGCGCTTCCAACGCCTCGAGCTGCGCCTGCAGCTGCTCGATCTGGTGCGCATGGGTCTCGCCGATGCGCTCCAGATGCGCAAGCTCGGTGCCCTGCGCATGGTCCAGGCCGCGCTGGACCAGCAGCGCCAGGGCGGCGCTTTGCGACTTGCTTTCGGTCTGCGCCCAGCGCTCCACGCGCCGGCCCACGAGCGGTTCGAGGCGGACCTGATAGCGCACCAGCGGATCGGACATTGCGGGCCCTCGTGACATTCCCCGTGGCTGTCTGTATACATGTATTCATTCGGAGAAGATAGATTCATCCGGCGCGGCGGTATGTCCCTGATCCGCCAAGGGCTCTTGCCGGGCGAGTCGGATCCGAGTCGCGCGCAGCGGGCCGCACTGCGCAGGAATTGCCGCGTGGATTCAAGGAACTGCGCGGCGCGCGCGGCCCGCACAGCTGTGCATCAGGTGTGTGCAGACCGATGGGACCCGCAACGCGGGGAAGGCAAAAGTTTGGAGGAGTGCCCCAGGCACTCACGGTTTTGAAATTCGAGACAGACCGGATCGCAAGCCGCCGTGAAGACGGCGGGCAATCCACCAACAAATAGGAGAGGAAGATGGCGAAGAAGCAGGCCGCAGGATTGATGGAAAAGCCGCGCTACGTCACGCGCCGCTTCGACCTCAGGCAAACGACCGCCGCTGCTGCCGATGCGCTCACCGAGCGCCTGAAGCGCGACGCACCCGAGCTCGCCTTCGACTTCGACGCGGTGGTGGATGAGGCGCTGACCGAACGAATCACACAAGCCAATCAGGAACTGGACCAGCGCACCGCCCGGGTGACTCCATGAACGCGCCAACCTCGCCGCCGGACGGACACACCTCCGAACCCCTCGCCGCGATGATCTTTGCCTGGCTGCGGGACCAGGAGAACCGGCGCAGCCAGGAAGTCCGGCGCAAACGGCGCTGGCGCAATGTCCGCTCGGTGTTCCTCGTCCTGTCCTTGCTGGCTGGCCCGCTGCTGCTGGCAAGTCTCGGCAGCAGCGCCGAATCTCCCAAGGTGGGACCGGACTACGTGGCTCTGGTACGCGTGAACGGCGTCATCGCTGCTGACAACCCGGCTAATGGCGTTCGGATTGGCCAAGCGCTGGAGCGTGCCTTCAACGACCAGCAGGCAAAAGGGGTGGTGCTCGCCATCAATTCCCCCGGCGGCTCACCGGTGCAGGCGGCCATGATTCGTGACCGACTGGTGATGCTGCGCGAGGCCCATCCGGATACCAAGGTGTGGGCGGTCGGCGAAGACATGCTCACCAGCGGCGCCTACTTCATCGCGATGGGTGCCCCGAATGTCTGCGTCAACCGCAGCACCGTCACCGGAAGCATCGGGGTGATCCAGGACTCCTGGGGTCTGGACAAGGCGATCGACAAGCTCGGCATCGAGCGGCGCGTGTTCACCGCCGGCGCTGCCAAGAACCGCATGGACATGTTCCGGCCACTGACCGAGGAGGACCGACGCCACACCCGCGCCATGCTCGATGCCATCCATGAGCACTTCAAGGAAGTCGTGCGCAGCGGCCGCGGCCAGCGGTTGAAGCGTCCCGAAGCCGAACTCTTCACCGGCGACTACTGGACCGGCGATGTCGCGCTGGAGTACGGGCTCGTCGACCGTCTGTGCAACTTGCAGGACGTGCTGGTGGAGGAGTTTCACGTGCCTGATGCGAAGGATTACACGCCGCGTCCCACCATGTACGAGGCGCTGTCCAGTGCCATCGGAATGCAGGTGCGGACGTCACTGGGCAACAACTTCGGCAGCTACAGCGCTCCTCAGCTGTTGCCCAACCCGTAGGCGGCTGCCGCAAACGTTCCTGTGCCGACGCTACTTCCTGTACTTGAGGATCAACGCATCGACCGCTTCGCCAAGCAGTTCATCCTCCCCGCGATCCAGACGGTCGGCAAGATCCATCAGGGCCGCCAGGCGGCGTTCATTCAACCGTGGAACCGGGTGCAGGTCGATGTCTTTGCGCCAGGCGTGCAACGCCTTGTCGCCTCCAGCAAGGTGGTGATGGACTTCCCGGATTCCCAGCCGGTCGTAGTTGAGGTAGTCGAGACAGGCATTGGCAAGCCGCGTATCCAAGCCCCGCAGCTCGGTCAGGTCGAACGGGTAGTCAGTCCCGTTGTAGACACCCGCCAGAAACCTGATCAGGCGCCGGACCTGGCCCGTCGTCGGGTTCTGCTCGATTGCCTCCTGAATGGTCTGCAGCGCGATGCGCCCGCGCTCCCGAACCTCATCCAGGTCCTCAGCCGGCTGCGTCAGGCGCGGATCCGCCTGGTTGGAAATGATCTCGCGCCATGCGGCCGAGACAGCATCGGCCTGTGCGCGGTTGGTGACCTCTAGGGTCATCTGGATCGTCGGTTGCTGGTCCATGGTGTCGGCTCTTTACTCAAGGCAACAGGGGTACTCTGTGGATTCTCAGCCGCGCTCGCGGCACTCGCGAACCGCGCTCAGGATCTGATCGAGGCTCACCTTCGACTTGACTGGCGCCACATCCAGCGGCGAGCGGCCAGTCACCTCGGGCTTCAGCGTGAACGCGACGCCGTTGCGCCGCGTGATGCGCACCGCGCCCTCCTTCTGCGCCCGGTCCAGTACCGAGGCGAGGTTCTGGCGCGCCTCCGAATACGTATAGACCTTCACGGCTCCTCCTCATCCAGCAGTGCAATGCCCAGCTCGCGCGCATGGACCTGCATCGGACTATCGAACGTCAGCAGCGGACCGTTGTACTGGCGGGCACACTGCGTTCATGCTTATGGGACAGCGCCTGCAGGAACGATCCATTCAACCTTCTGGCCGGTCACCCCTGCGATCAAATCGAAATCCTTGTCGTAGTGCAAGACGGTCAAGCGATGGCGTTCCGCGACCGCGGCGATCAACAGGTCCGGAATCTTTGCCGCCCGATGCTGGCCGCTACGAGCAAGCCCTTCCAGCACGTCGGACGCCCGGTCGAAGTCCTGCTGGAGGGTTTCCACCAGCGGCAGCGAGCGACGCAGCTTTCGCGTGCGCACCAGGTCCGCGTGGTTCTTCGCGCTGAACAGGATCTCCAGTTCGATCACCCCACAGGTGGCCACATCCCCGGCCAGCAGCAGTGGCTCCAGCCGGGCCGCCACCGCGGGGCGCGCCATGCGCGCGAGCGCGCTCTTGTCGGCGATGTACCTCAGCGCCACGCGCTGGCCATCACCTTCGGATCATCCAGTTCAAGGCCGTCCATCGTGCGCAGCTGCTCGACAGCCTGTTTGCGCGCCTCCAGCGAGATCACGGTGTCGAGCGCCCGCTCGACCGTGTCACGGATGCCGCGGGTGCCAAGCAGCCGGCGCGCCTTGGCGAGCTTCCTGTCATCGAGCTGGACGGTGGTTCTGTGCTGCATGGCTGGAGTATATACGAATCCTGATTTCAAGGCATATCCAGAGTTCCAATCAGGCATATTGCTCCGTTGGCGACCAGCAGTGGATCAAGAGCCACAGCCGGAGTCGGGACGTCGATCCCGACCCCGGCGATCGCCCTCGTTGGCCCGGGAACCAATGGGCACGCGCCGTGCTACCGCGCGCTGTTCAGCCGCTCGCAGAGCCGGTCGATCTGCTCGCAGGTCAGCGGCGGGACCCGACCGACGGCGGCAATGGCATTCAGGCGCGGCGGCAGCGCCCCGCCGCCGGCCGTCATGAGCTCCTGCAGGGAGCGCAGACCGGCGAGCACCACCGCGAGCTCCCGGTGCGTCAGGTGCCGGGAGCTCATGACGCATCTCCCCGGTCGTTTCGGAGACGGACCTGGTGGTCTCGCCGACGTCGCTCCTGCTCGATCTGCTGGCGGCGCTTGATCGCGTCCCGCCAGTCAAACCCTGCGGCTGTCAGGATCGCGCGGATCTCGTTGACGGTGTCGCGGGTGATGTAGACGTGGCTGCCGTACCGGCTGAACCTGGCCGGCGCCTCCACGGCCACCATGCAGGCCAGCGTCAGCAGCCGTTCGCATTGCTTGCGGCTGAGGATCATGGCGCCTCCCCGGAACCGATGCGCTCCAGGCAGCGTTCGATGGCGCTGCCGAGCTGGTAGCTGTCGCGGATCGCGGCGCGATCCCCGACATGGCCCACGCGGAACATCGGCCGTGCGTTGAGCGCGGCAAGCGTGATGCGCAGCAACTCCTCGGCACGCGGTTCGGCCGCCGCGACGCCAGCGGCGCTCACGCGCCCTCCGCATGCGCGAGCGCCGCGCGGGTCAGGCGATGCACCGGCAGGTTCACGAACCCGGACGGGATCGAAGCCAGCGGCGCCGCCTCCACCACCCCGGACTTGATGAGCAGCGCCAGCATGCCCTCGTTCTCCGAATAGTCCTTGATCGCAACGCAGTCGGGCGGGATTGGCGTCCCGACCGCGCGCGTCGCATCGCTCCAGGGTTCCCCGTCGAGGGTTTCGAGCAGGATGGCCCGCTGACCGTTGCGGTAGGTGGCAAAGCGCACCGCCACGGCCTGACTGAGTCCGAAGCGATTGTCAGTAAATTGCATGAGGCTCTTCATGATCTGTTCCTTGCGATGCGGCGGGGGATTCCCGTCACCGCTTCACCGGCACGCCGCAGCGCAGCTGTCAGGGCCGCGGCGCCAGCCGCGCTCGCGAGCACGCGACGCCGTCGCGCGCGCAGGCCTTGACGGCGAGAACGGCGTGGCACACTCGGCATCACACGGGAAGCTCCCCACCCCTCCAGCCGGAAAGCAGGTTCAGCACGGCAGTTCCTCGCCAATCGGCGCCACGTCACGCGACTTGCTCGATGGAGCCTCCTGAAAAGCAATCCATGGAGACCAGGAAGCGGCGGCGAGCGCAGACGAGCCCGCCGCCGGCGGGAGTCAGTACGCGGCCTCGGTGGGCTTCACCTTCCAGCGTCGGTCCACGAGCGCGTAGATGTCCTCCATGGACACCACGAGGTCCTGGCGTTTGCCGTTCTTCACACGCAGGGCGTGCGCCCGGCCGGTGACGTAGCGCAACTTCTCCGCGCCGGCTTCCATCAGGATCAGTACTTCGCCGTCGACCAGGTGCCCGGCAATGAGATCATCGAACCTGATGGGATCGGCGTCGTGATCCGGCTCGCCATCCTCCGTACGAGGATACACACCCGGCCAGCCACCGCTGTCCGACATGCCGTTCACCAGAAACACGAACAGGCCGGGTGCGGTGGAGGATTCCTGGAGGCTCACTTCGGTGGCGAACTCGGCGAGCAGGGTCTTGACCGCCTCCGGGTCCTTCAGGCGCACATAGTTGCTGCGCGCGGTGCCGTACCAGTTGGCCATGGGGTGCTCCTTTCGGATTCGCAGATGCACCGGCGGATTGCCGGCCCGCGTTCCCCAGCACGCCGCAGCGCAAGCCGTCAGGGCCGCGCGTCAGCGCGCTTGCGAGCACGCCCCGCAGGGGAGCGCGCAGGCCTTGACGGCGAGAACGGCGTGACAGAATGGTAGCGGACGGGAACACCCCTCCGCTCGAGCACTCATATTTCCGGATTGGTCGCCAGGAAGGCGCGGGCCTTCTTGATCGTGGCTGCGCTCACTGGCATATGTTGGAAGAGCGGACCACTCCAACCTCCACCAATCAACTTATCCAGAGTCTGTATGGAAATACCGACCCTGCGGGCTGCCTTGGTGGGCCCCAGTTTGTTGCATAGATTCGCGAAGACTTGAGCGCTTCTGGAATCCAGAAATTCGCGGCTCTTCAAAGACAACAAGACATCTTCACGAATCTCGCGCGCGGGAGTCGAGGTAATTCTGACAGCAGTTTCGATCAGCAACTCAGCGTCTTCTCGTGTGGACAGCAACCCCAGAGCCTTGGCCTCGTGGGCAACGCAGAACGCATCCGCCCAATTGAAGGGTTGTCGGCTCCGACTGTCATCATCCATCATCATCTCGATGAGACGTTCAAATTCGCGAACCTTCACCGTTCGCCCATCATCCGTATCCGATGCAACAATGCCTGACACCGCACTACAGAGTCGTTCAATATCGACTTCGGCCATCACCTGATAGTCAAGCGATTGAAGCCTTGCCCGCAGTCTTTGGGGATCCAAAGCCGTTGTAACCTGAGCATTCCCTGGTTCTACAGCAGCGAGCAAAGCTGCGTGTGATCGATATCCGAGGGCATAGGCAATGCACTCGGAGAGGTGCGACGATTTGACAGCTGAAAAGTGAGGCCGAAGAACATTCTTCAGCGAAGATATCGATGATCTTGTCAGTACTATTGGGGCCATGAGGTTTCTCCAATCTCATCGGTCGAGTTTCCCGATTACGCATCGACCGGATTGAAGTCCGCTCAGGCTCACGACTGACGTGTCTGCTTTAACCCGGGAACAGGTTCGGCACAGACGCCTTGCAGCCGATCATACTCTGTAGTGCCTTGTCCGTCCTGGGAGTCCAGTTCCAACCTCTCCCGCGTCAGCGGGCGAAGCCCGAAGGGCCGAGACCCTTCCAGGGGCTCGGTTCACGAGCACGCGACCGGGCCGCCAGGCCCGGGGACGCCCGTGATGGGCTCGACATATCCTGTCGGGTTCCCATCCTAGAATGCCCGCATGGTCATACCTGCCGATGGCATCACCGTCTTGAACCTGCCCCTCGCTCAACGTCTGCACTGACCTGCAGCCCATGAGTACGATACTCCACGACCTTCGCCACAACTTCGTATCCCACGCCCTGCTCTCTGGGGAATGCCTTGTCGTTACAGGCGCGCTGCTCGGCCACAGCCGTCCGGCCATGCTCGCCCGTTACGCCAACTGTCTGACGACAATCTCCATGAGACCGCCCAACGAATTGCGTCGACCATTTCAACCATGTCATGTTTTGGACAATCATGAGCAAATTTGACTGGAAGAAACCACGCGAAGAAGACAACGCGCGCAAATATGGCATCGTCCCAAATGGTGTTGAAGATACCGCCCCACTTCCCCATGTCACCGAGGGTTCGCAACTTCCAAGCCGACAATCGCGAAAACACGTGTCGACCGTGAAGAAGTGCAGCTTGTGTGGGAAGGAACTTGAGAACGTTGTCTTGCTGAAGCAGCACATGCGTGTAGCTCATTCCGGGAAAGACCACCCACCGGGTGCAGAAAGGGATGAGCCCCAGAGGGGTAAGTAATGTCGGCTATTGTGCTCGTCGCATTCAAGTTGGTGCCGCCAGCAGCATGACCACCCTCGCAATGGGAGAACCACATGCCCGTCCTGGTTGAAGCCAACTCCGTGATCATCCGCGTTGCGGCCATTCACGAGAAGTTTCCCGGGGGATGGGAAGCGTTCCTGCGCCTCGTCCCCAACCGCACCCTGTGCTCGGACAACGAGCTCGCGCGCGTCGGGTTCATGACGCCACAGGATGTCAGAATCTTTGAAGAGCGGCTGAAGCAGCACGGACTCACCTACTGGGAGGACGGCCGGGCCGTGGATTTTGTGTTCGCCAACCAGTTCGAAGGACTCACCGCCTACAACACCTGGGCCGAGTACGGCCGCGTGCCCCTGGGCGGCAATCCAGAGCAGATCGTCGGGGCCTGCCGTCTGACCGGCAGCCAGCAGCTGCAGGTGTTCACACCCGAAGGCTGGCAGTTCGAGGGCTCCATGAGCCAGAACCCCCGCTTCGCTCCCGAAGGCCAGATGCAGGGAACCCCGATGTTCCTCGGTCGCAAGGACGGGATCGATGTGTACTTCGATCCGAAGGAAGGCAAGCAGATGTTCGTCGGTCGCCCGTTCGCCAAGGAGTGGAACCGTTGACCCTGCTCATTCATCAGGTCGCAACACGACTCGGTCCATGAGTTCCGACCCCTCGAACCTCCAGCAATTCCTCAGCGAAGCGCAGGATTGCGCAGTCGCCATGAAGAATACGGCCGCGTACATCGAGAACGAGCTGCCAAACGTGAGCATCGAGGAACCCACCCTCTCGAAGCTCATCGCCCTGCTGCCCAGGCTCGCCGGCACCGGCCACACCGTGTACGAATCCGTGACGCTGCTCCATGCGCTGCAGATTCCGGCCGGCAAGAAGATCGACCAGCGCGGCCTGATCAGTGACGTCGTGCAGCGCACTTCCTCGGTCCTCCTCGAATTGAACGAGATCGTGGGCAGCCTTTCCGAAGCCTCCCAGCGCGACCCGACCCGAAGCCTGGCGTTCGTCCTCGTCGCCGAATCGGCCGTCAACATCCTGAACCCCTTCCACCGCGCCAGCGCCGCGGCCGACCGGCTCGTCGCCGAGCTGTCCTGACGATCAGAGATCCTGCCGGCGGGCCCGAAGGCAGGCCGGCGAAAAGCTGTCGACTCGTATCGCTGACGCCCGACGATCCTTCCGGCAACGATCTACGCCCACTTGATCAAGAACGAGGACGTCACGCACACCCTAGATCTGGTCACGCGGCAAGGGCGACTGAACACCGCCCCGGCACCCACCCACTGCGGCGGGGCGTTACCGCAGGAACATGCTCAACCGCCTCGGTGCGAGTCTCACGTGTGGCATTCTTGCCGCAACGTTGCTGTTGCCGTTCCCGCAACGTTTCTGTACCATTTCCCTCAATCTTGGAGGCAGCGATGAACAGAGATGCGGTGATTGGTAAGCGCATTGCTACCCTGCGTGATGCGGCAGGACTCAAGCAAAACGAGCTGGCAAAGAAGCTCACCTGGAGCGCAGCGGTGCTCTCCCGCGTCGAGAATGGCGACCGGACGCTGGCGCCGGAGGAACTTCAGACCGTGCTCGACGGTATCGGCACGGCCGATGCGTTGAAGCTGCGAGAGATACTGGAGCGCCAGTGGCAAATGATCCCGGAGCCTGCCCTCGGCGACCCGGATGCTGACCTGCTATGGGAGGCAGAACAGACAGCGCAACAGGTGCATGCGCTCGCCGAGCACCCCGATGTAAAGCAATTCTACGAGCGCCGTCTGGTTCGCTATCAGGAAGAACTACTCGCCAAGGCCGCGAGTGTGGCGGACAAGCGCTACCAGGCGGCTTTCATAGGAACCATTGCAGTGGGAAAGTCCACTGCGATTTGCCGTGCAGAAGGTCTCGAAATACCAGCCACTAAGGGGATGCCCAAAGCTGTGCTGGAAACCGGCGCAGGCGGCATAACCATCTGTGAAGTGCATGTGCGGCGTGGTCCTGGATATGGGCTTATCGTGGAGCCATGCACCGAAGATGAAGTGCGGCGGCACGTTGCCGATTTCGCGAACTTTCTTGTGAGTCCTCCGCAAGCATCGCGTTCAGAAAGTGAAGATGGTGAAGGTGGCGCGTCCCCCGGAATTTCGCGCGAGGTCGAGCGCGCATTGCGGAACATGACCGGACTTCGGCGTCGCCGCAGCGAAAAGCGGCCGGATGGCACGGTCATTCCTGCAGTCGATGAAGCCCGCGAATTGGCTGCGCGGTTCACCGATGCCAAGTCGCTGTCCGTGGAAATTCTATCCCGCATGGAGTTGCACAAGCGTGATCGCCGCGATATCTGGCACGACGGCACCACGGGAAAACCGCCGCTCGACTGGCTGCAGGAAATCTTCGAGCGCGTCAACAACGGCCGCAGCGAGGAGTTCACTTTGCCGCGCCGGATCGAGCTTGTCGTGCCTGTTGCCATCCTGGGCGATGAGTCGGTTTCGGTCACATTGATAGACACGCAGGGCATCGACGACGTTGCTGAACGCGGCGATCTCGAAGTTCACTTCGATGACACGCACACCGTAGTGGTGTTGTGCACCGTGTTCAATGAAGCTCCTGCAACTGCCGTGCGGCAGTTGCTGACCCGTGCGCGGGAAGGAGGGGTTCGGACGCTGGGCAGTCACGCAGCCATCCTTGCACTGCCGCGTCCCGGCGAAGCACTCGCCGTCAAGGACAATGGATTCCCCGTGCAGTCGGCCGAAGAAGGTTACGAGGTTAAAGGCGAAGAAGTGCAGTTGAAGTTGCAACCCATGGGGCTCGATCACTTGCCGGTATTGTTCTTCAATGCCGCGGAGGATGCGCCTGAGCAATTGCGGAATTTCATCCGCGCGCGAGTCACGGCCGTGCAAGAGTGGCAGCGTAGTGGGTTGCGTGAAATCATCGCCGGCGCCAAATCCATGCTTGAGAATTACGAAAAGGATCAGGCTCGGGAAGCAATGGCGGCCGCTGCCCGGCGCCTGACTGTCTGGTTGGACAACAACGAAGCAATTCCTGCGCAAACCAAGCGGCATGTCCACGACAGTCTCTTGGCGGCCGTGGGTGCCGCACACCCGCGCACCGTCTACGCTGCCATCGTGAGGGATGGTGATTGGTGGAATCTCAACTATGCCCACCAACTCAGTCACGGCGCCCGACGCATCGCCGCTGGCATCGCTGAGCCGAAGTTACAGAAGTTCAAAGAGATCGCGGAGAACCTGCTGCAGGACGATCAGTTCAGTGATGCCCACGATCTCATCCATCAAACAGTCAGGACGATGGAAGAGGGCTTCGATGCACTCGTCCGAAAGGCCCAACTGGTTGGGCAGAGCATTCATTCGGATGAGATGACGACCGACGCCGATTTCTGGAAGGAGTGTTATGGAGAATGGGGGAGAGGTTCTGGTTATCGCAATCGCATCAACCAGCACAATGAAAATTGGTTCGAAGAGAAGAACGAAGGGGAGGCTGATGCCCGAGTTGTTCACTTGGTCACTGACAGTTGGAATGAAACGGTCGCGGCTGTTCGCCACCTGCTAGCGCAAGACTGAGAAGATCACCGCCACGATGGACAACACTCCGGCCACTGGCACGCGCACCCCTACAGCGGCCAAGCTGATGGCGTTCTACTTGAGTCGCGATCGTGTTCTATCGTTGGTCAAGACGGAGAGCCTGCCGCCCCAGGTTCTCCACGCGCTACAAGGCAAGGATGTGCCCATGGCCGCGGTCATACTTGGCAGCGCTGTTGGCAACTACCTGCTCGATGCGATTGCCTCGGGCGGCGTCAAGACCCTGCAACAGCTTGCAGTCGAGAACGCGATTCAGCCTGGTACGCCCTTCATCTACAACGGCCACTTTTTTGGCAAAGGGTTCGGGTACGCCAACAAGACTCCGGCGCTGAGGTTGACTGAGAAGCTCGATGAGCCGATGGCGGGAAAGAAGCTCGTTCTGGAATTCTCGAAGAATGGACTCGTAAACGAAACGGCCTACACGCGCATGGCCGGTTCGACTCGGCTCTTCGCGTTCGCCTATATCGCGGATGTCACAGCAGATATCATCCGCGCGATTCCCTATGCAATCGGGGATCTGGTTAGCAGCCACTCGTCGATCTCGTTGCCTTTCGCCTCAACCTTGGAGTTGCAGCCCAACGACATCGAGCAGTTTGCAGGTATGGATAGAACTTGGGTGCCCTCCAAGACCGAGTTTGCCCGTCTTGCTGATATTCCCGAGCACAAGATTAAGGAGCTTATCTGTCGTCTGCTTGATGAGCACGATGTACCCAAAGACTGGGGCGGTGAAGAGAGCGATCTGTTCTCTGGCCGGCTCTTGATCGGTGGCGAGCGGAAGACTGGTGCCTTCCTGCTCAAGGGGCCGGCCAAATTCCATCCGATGACGCCGCGCGACCTGGGGAAGAACGCCGATCAGATTTATCGTCTCTTCAATACTCCCGCGCAGGTCTATGTCGTCCAGCATTGCCACCACATCGGCGCAGCGGTGCGTAAGACCATGGAGGCTTACGCCCTCCATCGCTCGTTCACCGCCCCCTGCCGCTACGTAATCATGGACGGCCTTTCCACCGCGCAGCTACTGCGAGCACATGGTCTTTGGGATACCGAAACACATGCGCCGCTTGCGCAACGTGGAGGAAAACCAGCTAGGCCGAGCAGCCGCAAGAGCGACTGATCATCGTCCCGGTGTTCGCCCACGGCGGCGCGGCATTGCGGCGCTACGACTCGGAAGCTGTTGGGCGGCTTTCCATTTGCGCGCGGTAGCACACCGGCGGGCCCGAAGGCCCGCCGGCAGGGCCGGCCCTAGCGGCCGGCGAGCTCTTCGCGCTTCACCTTGCCCGGCGCACCGAACTTGAAGCTGTCGATCACGTACGAGTAGTCGTAGACGGTCTCGCCCTTCTGCTCGTAGTTGTTGGACTCGATCGAGGCCTGCACGATGAGCTGGTCGCCCTTGCGCACGTGCTCGGCCAGGGCCTCGGCGATCTTGCCGAAGGCGACGAAGAAGATTTGCGTCTTCACCTCCCGCGCGTTGCCCTTCTTGTCCTTGCCCGCGTAGTCATTGGCGATCAGCGGCACCTTGACGTAGGCCGTCTCGCCCTTCTTCTGCAGTTCCAGATCCGCGCCGACATTGCCAACACCGAAAACAGTAAAACCCTTCATGTCATTACTCCTGCTGAGGTTCAATCCGGTGAGCGAGGTAGCCCTGCGCTCTTTTCTTCCGGTGAGGGACCATCCCTCGCCCCGATCCGGGATGGTCATGAACCGGATTCGATCCGGACCCCGCCTCCGCCCTCCGAACTGCCGGGCATGCAACGCCAGTGACAGCTTTCGCTGGCGCGCCGCGTTGCCTCCTGATTGTTTGCAGCCCAAGTGCCAGCTCGCCTGGCGCGCCGGGATGCTGTGTCTGCGCAAGCAAGGTCCGTGACAGGCTCGTTAGCTGGCACGGCGCCTTGCGGACAGACGCCGGCCCGATTCCCGGCGGGGTCCGGATCGCCTTCGCGCAGGGCGTCGCGCACAGAACCGCTGCGGGAGTCCATGAAGGGTGCCGCGTCGGTGTTGGCCTTCCTGCGCGGATGGGGCGCAGCCCTCCGGGCGAGACTTCGGCAAGGTGCAGCGCCAATGCTGCGGGCGAGGACTTCCAGGAGAGGCGGGAGGTTCCCGCGCAGATCCGTCGCCTTCGGCGGGATCGTGGCCATGGCTTCCTGCCGCGCAAGGGTGACCTGCTCATCGTGCAGGCTGCGAGGACAACGCAGGCCGAAGGGCTCCGCCAGGAATAGTCGCATGTGATCGACCGCGATTCGGTGTGGCGGACGAGCGCGAGGAATGCAGCAGGTGAAGGTACAACCCACGGCAAGGCCCGAGACACGCAAGCGTTCTCTGAACGAACGCTACAGTGCCAGGTTGTTCAGACGCAGGAGCTGGGCCAGTTGTCGACCTGTAGCCTCGATATTGGCATTGCTGTTGAGGCCATAGCGGTTGCCGAGAAAGTGAGTGACGGCGACCAATGTCGCTCCGGCGTTGGCGAGGAAATGGCTGATGCGCAGTCGTCGACCCACGACGGTGTACTCGTGTAGCGCCAACTCGCTCTGCGCGTCCCCAAAAGCCATGAGAAAGTCATGGGCATAGGTAATGCCTGTACAGACGATCAGACGAGGACCGCCCCGGACCATCCATGCCTTCAGCTGAGGGAAGCGATGCAACTGGCACCACTTCTCGTACTCGTCGCGGCTGCGCAGACCTGTGACCGCGGCGAACCCTGAGGCTGGCCAGCGCACCGGCGAGGTGTTCTTGAACGAGATCGGGAACAGGTTCAGCTTGAAATAGTCCCCGTCATGCTCGAAGCAACGTTCGCTGTCGAGAAACGCCGCAGGCGATTCCTCGGATCGACTCTTGAGGGCGCGAAACAGTTTGATGGCCTTCAAGTTGTACGGATAGCTCAGCGAGCGAGCACGATCCGCGGCCGCATAGGCCGCGGGCGGCTCGATTTCCGGCGTCTTGATCCATTCCCGCAGCTGTTCCGACGAGATGTCCCCGCCATACTCCAACCCGCACAGCCAGATGCGTCCGCTCAAACGGCCACCATCGCACCCGGCAAAGCTGGCGGCCCAGCGGGCAAATTCCGGTCGCGGCTCAGTCAATCCAGGGCTTTCCTCGGTAGTGGGTCCGTTTGAAAAGGGGCCTGCCATCAAGGCCCCCGGCGATCTCAGGTCTGATCGTAAAACGGAGTGTTACGGTTGGAATCCATGACAAGCCCGACGGCATTTTGGCAATTGACCTTGGTCGTGTACGCCTCTCCAGAGGCGATGATCTCACCATTGCCAGCCTTCAATCGCCACCGGAATTGTCCACTCGTGTCCTTGTACATCTCGAATTTCATGTGAAACCCCCTAATGTTTTTAGAACGTTCCTGTTCAGCTATCAGCACAACGACAAGACCTGGGGCTTTGATGTTCAAGCGACCAGTGCCGAGGATGCTCAGGCGAGACTAGCAAAGATGGCTCGTGGAACGTATGAAGGCACCCTAATTGCTGCGGTGCCAGTTCATCGGGGGCCGGTGGGGCTGTGGCGGCGGCTATTCGGCAAGGGCTTCGATGTCTTCCCGCGACCAGAGCTTGTCCGTGACCTTCGCGGCCATCGCCAGGGTGATCCGCAGAGACTGAGGTACGCGGGCGGATTCGTCGTCAAGATAGCGGATCGTTCACACAGCATGTTCGCAATCGCGACCCGCGTCAGGCCTGGTCAGGCAATGGCGCAGCGTGCGCGAACGACAGGACCGCACGGAACAGCGCAACTGCCGCGGTAAGATGCAGCTGAGTATGGCCGGACAGCAGGAGTTCCGGTGGCACGAAGCAGATCATCGCGAAAGGAATACCTCGGAATATTCGACCTTTGCGGCGACGGCAAGGCGACGGGGCAGCTGCGCGTTGACGGCCCTTCGACCTTCCTCGAGCTGCATGCCGATCAGCCGATCGGCATGATCGAGGCGCAGTCGTTCCTGACAGGCAGGTCGTTCGGCCACGAACACCTGACGCTGGTGGATTGTGTTCAGACCGGCATGTACCACAGTGGCGCTCCCGGCAAGCCCACGCAGTACAGCGCGCGAGTACTACCAGGATATGTGCTCGTCGGCCCGCAGCATCTCGATCCGTGCAAGTCGTGCATCCGAGCGATTCACTTCTCGGCCACCGATCTTAAGACGGTGTTCCGGGACTTCCACGCCTTCGGCATGATTCACGATGACAAGGGAACCCTGGAACGCATCCTCAAGGAGCAGAAGCCGGAGGCGTTGGCGAACGTGGGTGAAGCGCCGCTGATCGCGTACTTCTCGGGCCGGCATACCATCATCGAAGTAGCGACCGTTGTCGGCGCAGTTTCCGCCCATCATTCTCTGCGGTATCGCCTGGGCAATGTGGCAGGTGTGTCCATTCGCGACCGCATTGCGATCGCCATCGCTCCGACAACTCCGATGACATTCGAGACCGCGATCGCGGCGATGAGCGACGTGGCGCTGTTCCTGTCCGTAGCGGCAGGCAGAGGCCAAGGGATCACGCACATCTACCTGGAACTGGACTCACCGGAAGCCGAGCAAGGCGCACGGCTGCAGGTGCACATGAGCTATCCGTGGCGAACGAGCGGCGCAAGCCGTCGTTTCCGCCCGCACTCCATCGACATGCCATTGAGGCCAGTCGAGGATGAGCTGGAGTTCCGAAGCGTCATTACCGACTGGCTCGCCCGACACGAGGGCTGGCGCACCGCTCGCAACCGCTATCTGTCCTGCCTCCGGCAGGCTAATCGCTACGGAGCCGACCGTTTGATAGCGGCAGCCAACATGTTCGATCTGCTGCCAAAGACCTCACTCCCCGCTGCCACCAATCTGGATGCAAGACTCGCCGCATTACGTGATGACTGCGACGCAAGATTCCGGGAACTCCCGGATAGTCCGGAGCGTGGAAGTGTACTTTCCGTGCTGGGCCGACTCGGCCATCCATCCCTTCCCAAGATCGTCCTGCATAGGGTGTCCATGCTCAAGCCCTCGATGGAGCATCTCGTTCCCGATCTCGACTGGGTTGCTCACACCGCGATCAAATGCCGCAATGTCTATGTGCACGGCCGTTCCAAGGATTTCGACGTCGATCCGGTGGAGCCCTTCATTCCGTTCCTGACCGATGCGCTGGAGTTCATTTTCGGTGCCTCCGATCTGCTCGAATCCGGCTGGAACTGCAGCGCCTGGTTGAAGCGAGGCGGCTTCGCTGGCGGCCACAACTTCTCGCGTTTCCTCTTCAGCTACAAGCAGGAACTTGCCGCACTGAAAGGCGCGCTGGCAAAACCGGGGGAAAGGAACGCCACTACACAATAGCGCTACCTAGACGGCGCATCGAACTGTGCAACACTCGTGCCGCGTCGCGCACCGACTCCGGTCCAAGCCGAAGCACGCCACAAAGGTCCGGGGCGGCGAACAACAGCCGCCCGAACCTCGTTCAGATGAGGCGAAGCTCCTCACCTGCGGCGGCGACTTTCCCGCGGCGCCGGCAAGGCGCCCGGATAGTGTCGCGCGATGATCCTGTTCAGCGCATCGACGGACTCCTGCGACCTGAACCAGAGATGGCCGTTGCCATTGCGATGCAGCCGCAGCTGCATCGTGTCGTTCTCGGCCAAGCCGTCCCCCTGCCGCGCCGCGCTAACGCGCGCATACCAGCCCGCGCGATGATCCGGTTCCGGCTGGCCGGCCACCAGACTGATGACCCGCTGCAGATCGTCGAGCTCATCGGTGGCGCGATGGTTCACGCAGCCAAATCGCGCCCCCTGCCACGGCGCGTCGGTCACCCGACGCATGATCAGCCGGCGGCCGAGGAAGGCCGGATTGTTGCGCTTGTAGTCCCAGCTGAGGCTCCGGAACACGGCGATCACGCCCTGCTCCAGCATCTCCCCGCGCTGCGCATGCAGCTGCGCGAATGTCGCGGTGATGTTGTCGCGCGTGAGCGGCGGCACCTCCTTGCCGGCGAGCTGCTCGTCCCAGCGCCGCCGCGTCTCAGCGTTCATCACGGAGCGTAGACCGCTCTCGTGCATCAGCATCGTCCAGGCGCTGCGATCAATCTGGCGCCGGATGACGCCCTCTGTATCCCGCTCGTCGACCACCTGGCCGCAGAGCCGCTGCTCGACATCATTGCCGTACCCGCGCGTCATGGCGATCTCGAGAAACCCGAAGCCGCCCTCGTTCGCGATCCGCTGCCCTTCGCGCAGCAGGTCAACTGCCCGCAATGCGCGCTCGACGGCCGCATCGCGCCGGCGCAGCAGCGCCTCGATGCTGACACTGGGGATGAGCTCGCTCGCGCCGATCGACTGACCATCGGTATCCAACGTGTTTGTGTTCATGGATGCTCCTTGTATATGGAGCACCAGGCGGGAACCGCCATGCGGCCGGCTCCCGCCCGATGCGATTCACAGCACGCCGCGCTCGGCCAGTGATACGCAGCGCGAGTCCCCGACAATCAGGTGATCCAGCACCCGGATGTCCACCAGTGCGAGTGCATCGCGCAGCCGCAACGTGATCAGCTCATCGGCCTGGCTGGGCTCAGCGACGCCGGAGGGATGGTTGTGCGCGAGGATCACCGCAGCCGCATTGCGTCTGAGTGCCTGCCGCACCACCTCGCGCGGATGCACGCTGGCCCCGTCGATGGTCCCGCGGAACAGTTCCTCGAACGCGATCAGCCGGTGCCGGTTGTCGAGGAAGAGCACGCTGAACACCTCATAGGGTCGATCCCGCAGCTGTGCGACGAGAAAGGTTCGCGTGGCCGCGGGTGACTCCAGGGCCGGCCCCGCGCTCAGCTCCTGCCAGAAGTGACGCCGTGCAAGCTCCAGTGCCACCTGCAGCAAGGCGTGGCGGCGCGGCCCGATGTCCTGCGCACCGTGCGCGACCGTGCGCTCCATACCGAACAGGTCGCGCAAGCTGCCCGCATCGCGCAGCATCCGTCCCGTCGTCGCAACCGCGTCGCCTCCCCGGATCGTCGAGCCGAGAAGAACCGCGAGAAGCTCCGCGTCGGTCAGTGCCGCCGCGCCGTCGGTGATGACGCGATCCAGCGGGCGTGTGTTTCCAGAGCAGTCGCGGACGGAGTTGTAATTTGCTGAGGTCATTGGAATTGTCCATGTGTTGGACCGGCGGTTTGCCGGCAGTCCGTGTTCCTCACGCCGCAGCGCAAGGCGTCAGGGCCCGCGAAGCGGCTCGCGAGCACGCCGCAGGCGCGCGCAGGCCTTGACGCCGAGAACGGCGTGATAGGCTGAAAGGACCCAGGCAACCCCCCAATCAGTAAGGACTGGAGTGATGTGTTACTCCGCCCAGGTCGAGGCCCAGTACCGCAATTACGTGCGTGACACCGGGGCCGAGATGGATCTAGAGCAGTTCGAGATGATCTACGGAATGCGCATGCAGCTCCCGCATCTGCGCATCCCGCGCGCGGTCGAGCGCTGGTTCGATGAACCCAAGAGCGATCCCGAGCGGCGCATCAAGGATTTGATTGACCAGTACCGCGCGTCGGCAATCACCAAGTACGAGAAGGAAGTGTTTGCACAGCGCAAGCGCCTGGCCGATGCCGAGCGCAAGCTCGCGGTGAAGAGCACCAAGGCGGCAACCGAGAGCAAGCGGATCGCAACCGACAAGGTCGCGACCGCACTGCGCCGGCTGGACATGCTCAAGAGCACCCAACCGCGTTCAATGGATGGACGGATCTTCCCGCAGTACTACGCACCGATCGTGATGCAGGACGGCGCGCGGCGCGTACTGCGGCTGGCACGCTACCACTGCCGGCCGGCCGGCAAGCCGGCCTCCATCGACCGCCAGTTCCCGGGTCTCTACAACGCGCGGCGCGACAACCTGGAGAAATTTTGGAAAGGTCAGTTCGGTCACAGCCATGCGCTGATGCTGGTCAGCTCGTTCTACGAGAACGTTGATCGCGGCGGCAAGAACGCGGTGCTGCATTTTGCGCCGCGGCCTGCGGACACGATGCTCATCGCCTGCCTTTACTCGGAGTGGGTGGACCCGAAGGACGGCGGCAAGCTGCTGTCGTTTGCCGCCATTACCGATGAGCCGCCAGCCGAAGTCGCGGCGGCCGGACACGACCGCATGATCGTGAACCTGAAGCCCGAGCATGTAGACGCGTGGCTCTCGCCAGAAGGCCGCTCGGACGAAGAGCTGCAGGCCATCCTCAGTGACCGGCAGCAGCCGTACTACGAACATGAAGTGCTGGCGGCATAGGCGGCTCGCCCGTCTGCCACCACTGGGTGAAGGCCGCGATCTGCGCGTCACTCGCCTGACTCAGGTACAGCAGGCCGTACTGCATGAACAGGAACGCGAGCTGCGACGCCGCTGACTCCAGCGTGTGACCGTTGAGCCATTGCTCGTCGATCGGACTATCGGACGCCGGTGCGCGCATCAGCGCCCTGTAGTACGCATCGAGCACCGCGCGCGCCGCGCAGAACTGCTCGGACGTGGGCAGTTCGTCGATACCCTGGATGCGCAGCACGGCGTCGACAAACGCATGGTCGAAGGGATCGAGTTTTTCGAGCGCGGTAGCGATGGATTCCCGCATGAGGCCTTTCCTCCTGGCTGATCCCATGGGTGCAGGCACCGCCAGGGCCGCCGCACAGGGGACGAAGACCCGAGGCTGGCGCCCGGATTGGGAGTCGGACCATACTGTATATCCATACAGCCCGCGCCCGCAAGCCACACGTCTCCCAATGGAATCACCCCTCACCCGCTGCGTCACCGTGCTGTGGTGCCTCACCTGCGGCCGACTACGTACCTGGCCAGCGCTGGAGACGGACCGCATACAAAACATGCGGCGCCGAGCGCGATGCAGCGGCTGTGGTGGTGGCGATGTGGCGCTGCGCGTGGTGTACGCGCCGGACCTGGGCGGAATCGGCTACTTCGGCTGGGAGCTACGGCGCATCGCCGACGCCGTGCGGCAAGCAGCCAAGCGCGAGCAGGCCGCGGCTGAAACCGCCCATGCAAGCGGCAACAAGGAGCTGTGGAACCGACATGACATGGCTGCTGGCATCCTGCGACGACTGCACCAAGGTCTCGCGCAGGAAGCCGACTCGCGCGACGACACCCTCAGCCGCGCGATGACAACTCCAAAGTGAATCAACTGCACTGCACGCAAATACGTTCATGCCGTTCCCGCTCTCGTTCGTTCGCCGGTTCAGTGACTTCAACGGCCAGTTCGTGCTCCTGGTGCAGTGCCTGAGTTGCCGGCACGAGCGCGCGATCAAAGCCGAGACGATGGCCAGGCGATTCGGCCAGGATGCGCTGGTTGTTCCCGTAGCGCGCCGCCTGCGCTGCACGAAGTGCGGGCAGCGCAATGTCGACGTGCTGATCGGTGGCATCCCGCGCTAGCGCGAAGCAAAAAAAAGGGGCACCGAGCGTTGCCACCCGATGCCCCAAAAGCCCGCCAACGCGGGCGCCTCAGCAAGCTGTCAGCTGCATGAGATGAGCGACCTGGCTGGCAGCAGCGAGAGCGCGTGGTTCCAGAGCCGGGAGTTGAGCTCGACGCTGCGGCGGATCTCGCGCACGCCGCGGGTGTTCATCGCGCGGCCGTTGCTGTTGCGACCCCGCAGGCCACCGCTGATCACATGCTCCTGAATGGTGTTGTAGGTGACCCAGAGCGAACCATCCGTATCCTGGATGCGGCGGGCTTCCAGCAGGCGGCTGCCTGCAATCGGCGCCGGACCCTCCGGCCAGCGAGCGCGCAGTGCCAGATCCGCAAACACTTCCCGTTGCACCGGCGTGAGCTTCATCGCCTGCATGCGCTCGATGACTTCATAGACCTGGGCGAACGAGCGGGCGATCGCAAGCGCCCCACTCGTGACCTGCTCGATCACCGGACCACGATGCGGGACATGAATGAGCCCGAAATCACCCAGCGGCGTGAGCAGGCCGTTCTTGCAGACCAGACGGAAGATACCGGCACGGAGCCAGTAGGCACTGGTGCCGTCATGGGAGTTCACCAACACCACCTGCGGAATCAAGTCATTGAGCTCGCTCGGGCGACCAATGTCCTGAGGCAGCCGAAAGCACAACATGTGCCTCGCCGTCGCGGCTGCTTCACTGGAACGCGCGCGTGTCTGCCGGGCGCTCATGAGCTCGAAGCCCTCCTGCTCCAGACAGTGCACCACCTCGGCAGTGGGGATAAGCGTGTAGCGGCTGCTGGTGCGGACCGGATGGCGTGTCAATGACAGTGCCGCGGGCGCATTGAACTTCAAGGTCTGTTCGGAATTAAGAATCATGTGGTTCTCCTTGAGAGGCGTGTTGGATTGCGTGAGGCTTCATTGGCCTCGCGTCGATCCCGCCTCACGCCGCAGCGCAAGGCGTCAAGGCCCGCGCAGCGGCTCGCGAGCACGCACCCTCCGGTGCGCGCGCAGGCCTTGACGCCGAGAACGTCGTGATAGCCTGAAAGACGCACAGGACAAGAAACCCAACCGACAACGTGAGGCGTTGTGGCGCTGACGGCGTGAATGAATCAGCGGTCCGGAACAGGCCCTTCGCGGTAGGACTTGGAAGGACAGAACTTCGAGCGTGGCGAAACGCCTAAATCACAATCCGCTCTTTGCGGCCAGGTCGCCCCGAATACCGAAGCCTTGCACCAAGTGTTTCCAATTCAACCTCGGCTTGCTCTTCCCCGTAGACATGGGCCTTGAGCCAAACCAATTCCGCTTCACGATCGGCACTGCCCACTTCCACCGTCCATAACTTGGCAGGCCCATTCCAGCGATAGCCGCGCCGCTTGAGGTAATCCCGTTGCGCAAACTTCTGGAGTCTGCGCGGCAACCTGCGCTCATTCAAGCGCAGGTTGCTGGGGTATCTCAACTTACTGGTAATTGAAATTAGCGGAGCTGTATCAGGTTGACCACGCGACCAAACCCTCTGGAGTGAGGATCGAGGCCAGAAGGCGGCATAAATACCCGAACGCAGGCTACCCTGCCTTTGCCATGACTCGCAAAGGACATTTGCAGAGCGACATTGGAGGTGCGACAGTCAGCGCATCGCCTTTTTTCGGGTACCGCCATGGATATTTCACGCCTTAACGTTACAAGTGCAGCGCAGCTTGCCGCCTTCGATAATTCTGCTCCGAACACGCTTCGTCAAGCTCATAGCGCACTGAGCCTGAAGCGTCTTCTGGACGAAGCGCGATCACCGACCGACAAGCTGCGCGGCATGCTTCGCAGCCTCGACGGCACTAACATTGCATCGCAAGTATCGTCCGCCAAGCAGGAGCATGCTTTCATGGAGCGTTACAACTCTCTCGAAGTCGCCGCACAACAATCCGCCAGACTTCTGAACGGCTATGAAGGCGGACTATCCGCAGGGGTGCGGCTTTCGGAGGAAAGCGCCGCGCTCCGCCAGGCCCACTCGGCTACATCTATGTTTGAGTTTGCGGAGGAACATTTTCGCCAGCTGGAAGAGGCAACGAAATACGCATCGCGGCACTTTGAAACGCAGCAGCTGGCGATAAACAGATTTGAAGAATCTTTACTGCGACAAGCGCACTCGGCTAGGTCTGTGGCCGACCTTGCACAGGAATACTGTCGCAAGCTGGACGCCGCCACCGAGTACGCTTCGCTGCACTTCGAGCGGCAGCAGCTAGCGATCAATAAGTTTATTGAGCGACGCGAAGCAACAGACGCCCTTCTTGAATCATTCTGCGCCCACTATACCGACTCTCTCGCAGAACATGAGAACGATGCGGTCCACTCCATCATGGAGTCAATGGACGAAGTTCGGGCTAAGGTTGAAGCCATCGCGCCTTCGCCGCGGCCGGACGAGCTATCTCACACAGCACATCGCAGCGAAGACGTCGGGACTGGTTGGATGTCGGATTCGATTGCCACGCGCGCGGGCGACAGTGCAGAGCAACCGGTCACAGCAAGCGCAAGGCGGAGGCGGGCCCCCGAAGAATGGTACGCGCAGCAACCACCAGAGGTTAAAGCCTTTCTGTTGTTCGCTCTTGCAGTCGTCGCAAAACCGGCTCTCCAAGCCTTTTGGGGCGTAATTGTTGCCAGCCACTTCGAGAAAGATCTTCAAGCATTTCCCGTGTCGCAGGCGCCTCAAGGCACGGAGCTTGACGACGCCTCAGCGAATCCACATTTGCAATTTCTGTGCGTAAGCGCGTCATCGTTAATTGTCCGGGCAGAGTCGAACAAAGGCGCCGACCGTATCGGAAGCATAGACGGCAGTGACTTTGTTGAAAGACTCGAAGAGCAGGGCAACTACACCTTCGTGCGGTACAAGGTCCCGGGAGAGACGCATACGCTGCGAGAAGGCTGGGTCGCGACTGAGCACCTAAAGCCGTATCTCTGCGAATAGCGAGACGACTTCTTTGTTTTCTTGGCGACCCACTGCTGCATACGACGAATTAATTCGTCAGTGGGCATATTGTCGATGTCCTCATCTGCTTCGCGACTTGCCTTTAGCTCTCGCCACATCACATCGCGAAAGATATTGAACTGCGTCCATATCTTCTGCGGGCCATCGGAATGTGACTTGTCGTGATTGTTGAGCCAGTTGCGTACCTGCTTCACCGCCCCGTCTGGCTTTCCACTGTGCACTTGTGGATCTGAACCCGAAATGTCCGAGATTGCCGCGTGGTACTGATACTTTTCTGCGACAAGGACGAGGCAGACTTTCTTTTGCCACTTGCCGGGCTTGTAGCGACGGCAGCCCACATCGACCCCTGAGTCGCCTTCAGTTGGCAGTCTAGGCACAGAGGGATGTCGCCTAGTAGGCCGAATGCAGGCTTGTCGCACTGTTGGCACTTCATTTGATTCCCTAGCCTCGGTCTGGGGCCGGCTGGCACTGAACACTGTATGCCTTTGGCGTGCACTCGATCACAGCAATCATCGCTAGATCTCCGCCCGCTGCAACCTCTCCCGCCACCTTTTCCAATCCGGCATCACCCTGCTGAGCATTCGCCAGAACGCCGGTGAGTGATTCTGGATCCGCAGATGCACAAGCTCATGCGCTACGACGTAGTCCACGCAGGCCAGCGGCGCTTTGACCAGTTCCAGATTGAAGGTGATCCGACCGGCACTACTCGTCGATCCCCACCGGGCCTGAAGATGCCGGATCCGGATCGACGGCGGCTCGACATCCAACCAGGTCGTTGAAGCAAGCGCTCTGTCGATCCGGGTGGGAAGGAGCGCTGTCGCGCGGTCTCTATACCATCCCTCAAGCAAGTGCCTAACACGATTTGCATCCTGCGAGTCTGGCATGGATACCACGAAGTAAGCGCCCTGCAGCTTGACACCTTCCGTGGCGCCCTTTCGAATCCTGAGCCGATACTGCCTCCCCAGATACCGATGCGTTTCCCCGTTAACCCATTGGCGGGGCAATGACGCAGGCGGGAGCGACTCAATGCGATTCCACTGCCTACGGATCCAACGCACCCGCCGGGTCACCAGCATCACTATCCGCTCTCTCGTCACCGACCAAGGTGCCGTAACAACAACCCGCCGATCAGGCTCGACGGCAATGCCTACCGTCCGACGCCGACCGGTCCACCGCAGTTCGTACCGAACGGCACCCTCCGGAAAAGAGAGCTCGTGGTGTTCCAAGCCGTCGCTACTCACGGAACTCGCCGTCGAGCAGTGTCGACCAGTCGGTCCAACAGCTGGTCAATGACCGCGAAATCCACCGTGAGGCCCTGCGCCTTCTTGAGCGCGAAGAGTTCGTCCTCGATGGCAATCTTCATCTGATTCTGGACGTCCACATCTTCGGACCAGTCGACCCGCCGCTTGGTCATGACGATGCCGTCCACCCGTAGCGCTAGCTCCGCCAGAACCTTGTCGTCGAGCGACGGGGACAGTGCCTTCAGCCGCTCCCGAATCACGTCAAAATAGACGCGAGCGTGATCCTTGCCCGTAAGGGCCTCGGGCGCGTCATCGAAGGCCCGTCGCTCCCGGACTCGGTCCGAGAGATCCCGCATCGTCGAGAGCAGCTCCAGCTGCGTCATTCGCTTGGCCTGGGCATCCTCCAAAGCCTTCTTGATAAGCTCCGAAAATCGCTTGTAAAACACAGGATCCTCATCCATGTGCTCATGGATGGCTTTTGTGACGCGGTTGGCAATCAGTTCCGCCATGGCCCCCGGCCCGCTCGCTGCGTCGACCTCGCGCGCGAAGGCTCCCTTGTCAAAAATGGAGACGGGCTCCACGAGCGTCTGGACCTGTCCAGCACCCACATAGGTGTCCAGAAGTTTTTGTATTGGCCCTTGGAACTGCTTGAAATCGACGCGCTCCGCATAGCGCCGGGCGACGGACGCTCGCAGCTCCATGAAATACTTCAGATCCGCGCGGTACCGATCGACCCGATCCGCCGGCGTCTGCTCGTAGAAGGCGACGCAAGCCAGAGCCAGCTTGAGCGTCTTGGCGTATTCGGTCAGTCGCTCGTAGAACCGATCCCTCTCAGCCTGAGGTTCCAGGTGCCGCTCCACGGCCTCGCGATCATGCTTGTTTACAACTGACTTGAATACTTCCCACACATCACTGTGACGCTGAGGCAGATCCCTGACGGCGCCCTCGAGGGGCTGCAGCACCTCTCGAAGATGAGACTCGAAATCCTTGGCCGCATCGGTATAGAGTTCTAGTGCCTCGGTGAGGTGCTCCAGAATGCCGTAGTAGTCGACGATCAGGCCCACGTCCTTGCCGGGGTACACACGATTGACGCGGGCAATCGCCTGCAAGAGCGTGTGATCCTTGAGCAATCGCGTGAGGTACAGCACCGCGTTCCGCGGTGCGTCAAACCCGGTCAGCAGCTTGTCAACGACGATGATGATTTCCGGATCATCGGCCGCCTTGAAACGGGTAGTGACATCCTTCTGGTACCTCGCCTCCGTCTGGAAGCGCTTCATCATCCGCTCCCAGAACGCTTGGACCGCGCGCTTGCCGCGACCCTCCCCTTCCTCTGCGTCCTCGTTACCTTCTCGGGTGTCCGGGGGGGAAATCAGGACTTCACTCGACACCTTTCCGAACTCATCCAGATACTGTTTGTATTGGATTGCCGCCGCCTTGGAGGGTGCAACCAACTGCCCCTTGAAGCCGATGCCCTTGAAGTTGCGTTCAAAGTGCTCGCCGACATCCCAAGCAATGGCCCGGATCTTCTGTTCAGTTCGGTTGAGCTGGTCGGCCGACGAATACTTGCGCTTCAGGTCGGCCCGTTGCTCGTCGGTTAGCCCAGCAGTCGACCGCCGGAACCACTCGTCAATGGCCCCCCGGTCTACGTACTGCTCGACCAGGCGCCCCTCATACAACAATGGCACCACGGCCTTGTCGTCCACCGCTTGACGGATTGTGTAGGCGTCGCCAATCAGTCCGCCGAACCGCTCAACAGTCGGGGTCTGGGACTTGAAGACCGGTGTACCGGTAAAGCCAATCAAACAAGCCTTGGGTAGTACACGCCGCATAGCTGCGTGAAACGAGCCGCCCTGGCTGCGATGCCCCTCGTCCACCAAGACAAAGATATTGGGGCTGTCGAGCACAGTACCCTGAGAATTCACGGCCGCCTCGAATTTTTGCAGCAGTGTCGTGATGACCTCCGTCCGCGGACTCGTGAGCAGTTCCAGCAGGTGCCGGCCAGTTTGCGCCTGTGAGGCGCCGATGCCACTCTTCACGAAAGTCCCGTAGATCTGATCGTCCAGATCCACCCGATCCGTGACCAGCAGCACTTTGGGGCTGATGGCGGCCATGTCGCTGAGAAGCGCCTCGGCCAGCATGACCATCGTGAGCGACTTGCCGCTTCCCTGTGTGTGCCATATCAGGCCACCTTTGCGCCGACCCTGAGGGTCCAACGTCTGAACACCCTTCAGGACATCCTCAACTGCAAAAACCTGCTGGTATCGCCCGACGCGTCGCTCGCCGCCTTCAAACACCGTGTAACGGCTGGCCAGTGACAGCAGTCGCCTGGGGTTCATTAGGGCGTGGAGGAGATTGTCCTGCTCAGTTGGCACCCTGCCGCTTGCGATCAAACCCTCCAGCCAGCGGCGCGCCAAAGTCGGTGTCGTACCACTGAATCGTCCGGAATCGGCAGCGAAAGTCCTTGTCGCCTCCCCCTCCGTCAATGGCAACCTGAGCAACTCGCCCAGTGCCTCTACTTGACCGTGCCGCTCTCGCCACTGTTGCCAGTACGGCAAAGTCGACCCGGTGGCGCCGTACTTCGCCTGATTGACAGCCAGCGCCAATAGAACCTGGGCGAAGTGAAAGAGTTTTGGGATCTCTCCCTCTCGCTGGTTCTGAAGCTGTTGTCCAATGGCGAGTTCAAGGGGATCACCGCCGCCGCCTCCAGCACTTCCGGAGCGCTTGCATTCAATAACGACGAACGGAATCCCGTTGACGAACAGAACGACATCGGGCCTCCGGGTGCTCGTAGCTCCGAAGGACTCGACCGCGAACTCATCGGACACGTGGAAGGCATTTCGTTCCGGGTGCTTCCAGTCCACATACTGGAGCGTGAAGCTTTTGGTGTCCCCCTCCACAGTCTGCGGTACAGCTTTGCCGTATCGCAGCAGTTCCCAAACCTTCTCATTGGTCCGTACCAATCCGTCATCGTCCTGATTCCATAGCGCTCGAATGCCTTCTTCGATTGCCGACCGGTCAAAGGCATGCTCCCGTCCCCGGTACTCGAAGGCATTGATCGCCATCAGCTGCTTTTCGAGAATCGGTCGGAGCACAACTTCACTCGACCGACCACCCCGAAGCGTCAAAGCCTCCGACGGCTTCAGCAAGGTCCAGCCCATCTTCTGCAGCAAGTGCAAAGCTGGCAGTTGCGACAAAGCGTCCTCAGTGAAAGGGGGCGTGTGCTCCGGAATAGCGTTCACGCGGGGACCTTAAGCTCCCCGGACAGAAGGCGGGAAAGGAGGCCGCGCTTATAGAGTTCGACCTGCGCTCGCTGAGCTGCGAGCAGGGCGATTTCTCGGTCAACTAGGTCAAAGACTCCCGCAATCCGCTCTTGCTCGTCCACGTCTCGGGGGATGGTCAGTTTGATCTTCGCGAATCGGTCAAATTTGAGATTCAACGTGTCGTCAACAAGTCCCTGAGAGTGCCGGTGAAACAGGTTGATTACTGGTGGATACTTGAAGAGATGTTTAGCAAATCGGCCAGAGATTCGGTCGGTCGGAATGGCCACTGTATAAGCGGGACTGATAATCCCTTCCATGGAGGCGAGCGCCGACACGCCCTGCCACATCCGCATGGTGTTATAGGCAATGTCACCGATCGCTACTCGTTTGTACTTACTCTTGTCGGGATTGGACGTATCACGTTTATCAACCTCATCCCGAGGTATAAGCCCGCGATCTCCGGTCACAGACAGCAACGGGAGATCTGGCCGATTTGCCTCGTTGCGCTCAAGGAAAATACTTCCCAAGTGAACTTCACCCCACTTCTCACTGAGAAACTCCGGAAACCGCTTTTGACCGGTTAGCAGCTGCTGCATGAGGCCGCGCTTGTAGTCACCCTTAGCGTCGGACAGAGCCTTGATTTCGTTGGATAGCACGTCCAGCGCGTATAGCGCGTTCGACACTCCCAACTGCAACTGCTTCGGAGGCAATGGCACTCGCAACTTGTCAAAGTATCCCAACCCGATAGTCTTAATCGTGCTACCGACCGCTATCCTTTCGAGCTCCGGGCGTAGCCTTTGGAACCAGTAGTAGAGGAATTTGGAACTGAGTACCTCTGAACACTCCCAAGCGAGGAAATGCTGGCTTACGGCAATCGGACAAGCAGTTATCGCGCTTTGCCCTACGCCGGCGTCCCTTGAAAGGACAACGACTCCGGCGGGGAGTAGGCGCGCTGATGAGTTCTCAATCCCCAGTTTGGTTATGGACTTGGTCGTTTCGGATACAAATACATTATTCAGGCGGTCACAGTCGGCAAGAGAGAGCCACCGGATATCTCCATTCCAGTATTCGGGAACGCCAATGTCCGGAGTATGCCCGCTCTCCCTATGAGCTACCTCCGAGAGGAGTGGCGAACTCCACCCAAGGGGCAACGGCACTCCTCTCGGCCAACCGGCAGGAAGACTCTTTACACTCACGCGCCAAGCTCCCGAAGTGCTTCTGCCAGACGGGCACGTATCTCCGAAAGTTGATGCTCAATGTCTGCCATTGTGGCCTTGACCTTGTTAACGTCAATCGCGGCCTCTTCCTCATACGTGTCAACGTACAACGGAATGTTCAAGTTGTAGTCGTGCTCCTTGAGATCATCAGGCGTCGCGAGATGCGCGTACTTCGGCACGTTCTGTCGGGCGCGCCAAGTGGCGACTATCCTCGCGAGGTCATCCTCGCGCAGCTTGTTCTGGTTCTTGCCTTCCGCATACTCACGGCTCGCGTCGATGAAGAACACATTCTTGTCAATCTTGTTGCGACGGAAGAACATCAGGGCAGCAGGAATGCCGACCCCGAAGAACAAGTTGGCGGGCAAGCCGATGACGCCATCCAGCAAGTTCTCTTCGATAAATCTCTGCCGGATGAGGCCCTCCGAACCACCGCGAAACAGGCAGCCATGGGGCACGACGACGCCGACACGGCCGTCCTGTTCATTCATGGTTTCCACCATGTGCGAGATGAACGCGTAGTCCCCGCGACTCTTCGGCGGAGTTCCGCGCCAGAATCGCTGGAACCGGTCGTCAGTTGCCGTGTCTGCGCCCCACTTGTCCAGCGAGAACGGCGGGTTGGCCACGACCACATTGAAGCGCATCAGCCTGTCTTCCTCGATGAGCTTTGGGTTCCGGATGCTGTCGCCCCGCTCGATGCGGGCATTGTCCAGGCCGTGCAGGAACATGTTCATGCGCGCCAGCGCCCAGGTGGCCCCGTTGAGTTCCTGCCCGTAGAGCGAGAAGTCGTCAGAACCCACGGCCCGACCGGCACGGATCAGGAGTGACCCCGAACCACAGCAGGGATCGCAAATCCGATCCCCGGCCTTCGGCTCAACGATGGTGGCTAAAAGTCGTGACACCTCAGCGGGGGTATAGAACTCCCCTCCCTTCTTACCGGCATCAGAGGCAAAATTGCCGATGAGATACTCATAGACGTCCCCGATGACGTCCCGCTGACCCACGACCGAAGGCCGAAGATCAAGTCGCGGATCGTTGAAATCTTCCAGAAGGTGGGCGAGCCGGGAGCTGCGCTCCTTGGTCTCGCCCAGATTTGACTCGCTGTTGAAGTCGATATTGCGGAACACGCCCTCTAGTTTGCTTCGGTTGGCATCTTCGATGGCGGCCAGCGCCTTGTTGATGCGCTCACCGATATCCGGCTGTTTGCGCTGTGCGAACAGATGCTCGAAGTCGCACTCGTCCGGGAGTACGAACCGCTCGCGCGCCATCGCCCTGGCGACGCGTTCCATGTCGCCGCTGTATCGCACCTTGTACTCATCGGTCTTCTCCTTGTGGAGGTCCGAGAGGTACTTCACGAACAGCATAACGAGGATGTAGTCCTTGTAGTTGCTCGCATCGATGACTCCGCGAAATGTGTCGCAGGCACGCCAAACGACGTTGTTGATGGTGGCTTGATCGGTCATGACTGGATCTTCCTTGGTTTTGACGCAATGGCCTTCCAGACCAGAGCATCGGTGTATTGGTCAGTGAGCTTCACGAGCTCAGCATGGAGAACACGTTCGCGACGGCGAAGCGTGTCTACCTGAACCACGCGCATCTGCGTTTCTAGTGGCGGGAGTGAGACATTTAGGCCTTCTATATCCGCTTTGCTCAGGAACGGGATATACGTTCCCTGGGCCACTGTTCGTAGCCCCTCACGTGTTCGGGACTGGTTCAGGAGCCAGTTCAAGTAGGCGGGCAGTACTTCCATGCCAGGACGGATGACAACGAGACCGAGCGCGGCAACCGCCCGCAGCGGTTTGTCGAAGACCACCGACGGAAACTTGCTGCCGCGTGACTGCAACAGCACATCCCCGATCTGCAACAGGTGTTTTGCGTAGCGCTCGGGCTCATCCTCTATCCGCAGGCAACCCTCTGTGATGAGGCCCACCGATTCGTCGACATCCTTGATCTGCACGACCGCGAGCGTGCCGCCCTCGATGGGTTTGACTGCCTTGCGGAACGGGTACCCAATCCGGACATCGGCAATATCGGCGAGCCGCTTCTTCATAACAGCAACGGATCCTCCATCGAGCCGGAGGCTTGGGCAGAATCCGAGTTGACCACGGTGAACTTCGGCTTCTCAGCGACCAGCGGTGCTTCCAGCATCAGACCCTCAACGGGTGGAAGGCTCGCGCCAACGATGCCGTGCAGATCTCCGTAGAAGCCGGTCATTCCCCCGACGATACGGTCAAGCTGCTTCTCGCGCTTGCCCCACCCAGCAGAAATGGCGCGCTTCTCCCGATCCAGGTCACCGCGCATCTCGGCGTAGCTTTCCACGATACGGGAGACTCGCTGCCGGAACTGCGGACTGGTGAGGTAACTGAATACATGGTCCTTCGCTGTATCGGCGAGGGCACCAGCGCGACGCTCGATCGCCACGCTGATCAGGAGGTGACGCAACGCCGCGGCGACTGGAACGACGGTTGCGACTGGCGTGATCCAAATGCCGTCGCGCTCGCCGAACGACGGCTGCCCTTCCGGCATCGTCTCCGTTGCAAGCGCTGCGATGTCAGCCTTGGCTTCGCGTTGGTCTTCGCGGAGCTTCCCGGTCCAAGGTTCACTCCAGTTCTTGGTGCGCTTGGATTCCCAGAGGATAGTGCCGCACGCGGTACCGCTGGCAGACACCACGGTCTGCAGTACATCTGCACCACGCTGACCCTTCTTGATGCGCTCGAAGCGATCAGCGGGGTACGCTTCTTGAAGCGTGTTGAGGAGATCGATCTCCTGCACATCCCCAACCAGCTGCTGAGATGTAGCAGCACTTTTGCGCTGCATTTCTTCCAGCTGGTCCTGTACAGCGCGCAGCTTTGCATCTTTGTCTGCAATCTTGAGGCGGTACTCGCTGTCACGTTCCAGCAGTGCCTGCTCGCGCACCTTAGTGCGTTCCGCCTCGAGGCGACGCGTAACCTCAAGCTCCGTACGCTCAAGGGCTTCATCTGCCTCGCGCTTCGCCTTGAGTGCCGCGAGTTCGGCACGCTCGGCGGCCAGCAGCTTGGCATCCTTCTCTGCTATTTGTGCCAGCGCAGCTGCGAGCTGCGCGCCGGACTCGGTCGCTGCCTTCTTCGCGGCCGCTGCAGCGATGGACTCGCGCTCGGCGTCCACACGGCGTGCGACCTCAAGCTCCGTGCGTTCGAGTGCCTCCTCAGCCTCCTTCTTGGCCTGGCGGGCCTGGAGTTCGGCCTTCTCGGCCAACTTGACCTTGGCCGCCTGTTCGGCAAGCGCCTTATCCCGTGCTTCGAGCTCGCCGGCGTGCTCGGCAGCGACAGCCTTCTTGGCCGTCGCGGCGATGGCCTCTCGCTCTGCGGATGAAACCTTCGCACCCTCGGCGCGCGCCTTCATTCGCTCTGCCTCGAGCATCGGCCCAGCAAGCGCCTCCGTCAGTTCAATCACTTGGTGGCAATGCGGGCAATCGATCTTCAGTTCACTCATATATATGGACCTCCTCGGCCCTTAGGACATGAGCTGGCGTTGACCGAAGAAGCCGATTGCGCCAAAGTGGCGCTGCACAGTCGGCTCGGGCGCCAGCCCGGGTTACTGATCTAAAGGGCTCGGTGTTAGCGCATCGGGCCCTTTTCCTATGCAGTTATTCATTTCCTGCGCGGGAAATGTACACACGGCCAGACTAGTTTGCAACTATTCATTGCAGACAAATAAAGTCTGCGAAAAATGTGGCGTGATTGTCTCTCCTTAAGCTCTTATTTTTCAGGGAGTTACGCTCTACCGGCCGTCCCCACAGCACAACGCCGAGTTCCCGGCAAACACACCGGAGGGCGCCCGACAGCCCGCTCGGTATAGTTCTTCCAATTTTCGCCGCCCCCCGGATCAGTGCCCGACCGACGCAGGGGTCTCAATGTCAACCGTCGCCAGTGACACTGCAACTTTGTTGCCACCCCGGCAAACCCCGTGTTCTCAGTCCGCTCCAGCTTCCGTCGCCTCCACGAAGCTTGCGGCACTCGAGATTCCGCGCCGCGCGCCCGCCAGCAGCGCGGGACCCAGCGAGCTCATGATCGGCCCTCCGGGCGGCTTCGAGCCGAACATCTCCGCTGCTATCTCTGCGTCAGATCCTGGTCGAAACCAATACCCCCACCAATCAGTCCACCCAGCAGCAGCCCGGCCGGACCACCCAGTGCCCCGATGAACAAACCCAATCCGCCACCCGCGAGGGCGTTCGCGATCCGGGCGGCATCGCGCGCAGCAACAGACAATGGGGCGCGCGTGTGGGTTGGCGCCGCGCATTACGTGTGCTGCCCGCGCCTTTCGAGCGGTTGCAGCGGATGTGCGCGGCGTATAGATTGTTTAGTCGATGCGTGCCGCCACGCGCCCGCGGCCTCGAATGCTCGACTTACCATGCGCCACGCCGACCGTTCAGTGCGTAGTTGCTGAACGCCAATTTGCCATGGCAGATGTGGCATTGGCCGGCCGTGCGATCGAACACATACTCCAATTCCTCTTGCGCGAGTTGCATGGCTATTTCCTGTTTCCTCTCTTACGCGATCTGATATCTGCTCAACAGATAGGCAAGCAGGTACCAGTAGGCAATCCCGACGGCCACGACCTTTCCGTAGAAGAACGCATTGGTTGGCCAGTTGATCGCTCGGGGCGCCAAAAAATCCTTGTCTGCTGCGACAGGCCGCCAGTGCTCCTTCCACCGGTGAAAGAGGCCCCATGCAATGGTGGCATAGAGGTATTGCGTAAGATCAAGCGCAAGATGAACAACCAGCCAGATGCCGGGAACAACCAGTTCCTGCGGTACCTGCGGACCGTTTTGGCTATCAACCTTGAAGACCCAGATCAGCGCGATCCCTGACAACGCGAGCGTTCGCGCGATGTCGCTTGCGCGACCGCTGAAATCTTCGTATGCACTGCGGGCGTCTTCGAGTTTCAACGTGTCGCTATCCTTTTGGCTTTGGTGAAGGCTGGCGTGGTCCCGTGCTGCTCGTGCCTCCGTCATGTTTTCTCGTGTGGTCCCATCGACTCGGTGCGTTTGGTGCACGATCCGGTGCGGGTCTCGGCGCAGGCTTCGGGCGAGGCGATTTCGCTGTGTCGTTCATTTCTTGATCCTCGGCCCGGTGCTGCCAGTTCCACCATTTCGGCGCCCCGTGTCGCCACGCCCAGGATTCGGGATCGATTCCTTCTGTGTCGTCGCCGGATGACGCTTGGCGTACTCCGGCTTAACAAACTCACCGGACTTCGAGTTCCGGTGACCGATGTGCGTCTTCTTCTTGGAACCCACGATTGCCTCCCCGAATTACTCAGCGCCTATTTGCGCTTTCCGCGCCCCGTGTCGCCACGCCCAGGATTCGGGATCGATTCCTTCTGCGTCGTCGCCGGATGACGCTTGGCGTACTCCGGCTTAACAAACTCTCCAGATTTTGAGTCCCGGTGTCCCGGGTGCGATTTCTTGCTGGCCATTACTCACTCCTTGAAATTGAGGTTCAGCGGCAACCATTCGCTGCCGAAAGCAGAGGTTTACAAACATAGATGTATTTGTCAAGATTGTTAACCATAGAGACCGGGAGATCTACGCCATGATCGGCAAACGCCTCTTGCTGGCCCGTCAGGCCGCCGGCCTGTCCCTGCGCGCCCTCGCCGAACGACTGGACGGGATGGTCACGGCGCAGGCCATCCAGAAATACGAAAAGGACCGGGCCATGCCCGGGTCCCAGGTACTGCTCGCCCTCTCCCGTACGCTGGGGGTCACGCCCGACTACCTTCTGAGCGAACGCGAGATCCAGGTCAGCGGCTTGGAGTTCCGCAAGGCACCGAGCGCTGGCGCTAAGGAGGAAAGTGCCGTCCAGGCGCGTGTGCTGGAACACCTGGAGCGCTACCTCGCGGTCGAAGAAGCGCTGCAACTGTCGTCCCTGCACTGGAATAACCCCCTGCAGGAGAGCGACCCGATCAGTGAGCCTGCCGCCGCCGAAGAGGCTGCCAAGCAGCTACGCATCAAATGGAAACTCGGCAATGACCCCATTCCGTCCATGACGGAACTGATGGAAGAACACGCCATCAAGGTCATTGCGCTCGAGCTCGACCGATCCGTCTTTGGCTCGAAGCTCGAAGCCAGGCTGGCTGGCGGTGAGCTGATCCCTGCCGTGCTCGTCAATTCCCTGCACAAGGGCGAGCGCCAACGCTTCACGCTCGCGCACGAGTTGGGGCACCTGGCGCTGTCGCTGGCCAAGCAACTTGAACACAAGCAGCAGGAGCGAATGATTGATCGTTTCGCCGGAGCATTCCTCGTTCCGGCCGACGAACTGCGTCGCGCCGTCGGCAACCATCGCAATGACGTTTCCCTGGGCGAGCTGCTGGAATTGAAATCCCGCTTCCTGGTCAGCCTGCAAACGATCGTTGTGCGTCTGAACCAGGCGGCCGTGCTCGCCGACGCGGACACTCGCCGGCACTGGAATCTGCTCAAGGAAAAAGGCTATCTCGATCTCCCGTGGGATGAGCCTCAGCCCGTGTCACCGGAATCCTCACATCGCCTGCACCGGCTCGCCATGCGTGCCGTCACGGAAGGCGCACTGTCGGAGTCCCGTGCCGCAGATCTGCTCAACATCACGGTCCGGGAATTGAACAGGTGGCTGGATGAAGGAGCCCATGCGGACGCGGCATGATCATCCTCGTGGCGGACACCTCCGTGCTGATCGATCTGGAGCGGGGCAACCTGCTCCAGATCGCCCTGGCCGGACCAGACACTCTGGCGACGCCTGACCTGCTGTACGACAAGGAACTTGCGCCCTACAACGGGCCGCAGCTTCAGGCCAATGGCCTGCAGATCCTGGAACTCTCAGGACAGGAGCTCGCCGAAGTACAGGCGCTGCACCAGTCCAGTCCCAAGCTGTCCATCCCAGACTGCGCCGCGTATGTCAGCGCACGGCGCGCCGGCCATCACCTGCTGGCAGGCGACGGACTGCTGCGCCAGCACGCGCACCAGACCGCCGTTCCGTGCAACGGCCTGCTGTGGCTACTGGATCGACTGCTCGCGTCGAATACCGTTTCCGGTGCGGTGCTCCACGCCGGCCTTGCAGCTATTTCAAACCATGTCCGCTGCCGCCTTCCACCTGAAGAAGTGCTCGCACGCCTTGCCGCCTGGGCACGTTAGGCGCCCGCACCTCCCCGGCCCTATCACCGTCACGACAAAGACGCGTGCAACGTGACGCGCGGCTCGCCCTGCTGTCTCGCAGCGCGCGGAGTGATGTCGAGAGAAAGCCGCGCGTCGCAGCCGTGGACGAAGCGCAGCACCGCGTCGAGTTCCTGCCCGCACGGATCTAACCCAGACTCCAGGCGAGCGACGTTGGCATGGGGCAGTCCGATGCTGCTGGCCAGCTGCTCCTGTGTGAAGCCCGCCGACTCGCGCAGTTGCCGCAGGGTGTTGCCCAGGCGGATGCACGCATCGCGCAGATCGTAGCCTTCACGGAATCCATTGTGACGCTCACCGATGACCTGAAGGTCTTCAATCGAGGTCGCCTTGCGCGGGTTTTCCATCAGAAATGCCCTCCTGCGTGAACGAACGTCATGCGCCGCACATCAGTCGAGCCTGGCAAACGCGCTCACCTCAAGCCTCCCCACCATCCTGCACTTCTGCTGCGCCCAGCCAGTAGCAGGCCAGTGCAGCCGGTATCCTCAGCAGCTGCGTCTCGGAATCCTTCACGGCATGAATCCCGAAGTCCGTCAGTTCCCGCGTGATGAGATAAGCCCGCTCCGGTTTCTTCTCACGAATGAAGGACAGCAGCCCCGGAATCTCGATATTCGCTGCGCGCCGATACTTGACCTCGAATGGAACCAATTGCCCGCGCAGCTCGGCCACGACATCGACCTCTTCGCCGTTCCGATTGCGCCAGTACGTGAACCCGATGGCTTCCCGATAGTAACGTCCGAAGAGATGCCGAAAGCAGGCGGATTCCACCACCAGCCCGAGCGTCGTCTCGTCCTCCAGCAGCGAGCGGCCGCGCAGCAACACACTCGAGCCCAGCGCCGGATCCGCAAGGTACACCTTGCGACGGCCGCGCAGCACTTCCTTGCCGTAGCCCAGGGGCTTCAACTGATAGATGAGATGCGCGGCCTCCAGCAGGTCGACGAAGTTCTCGACCGTGGGGCGCTTCAATTCCAGGTTCTTGCACAGGTCTGGCAGGTTCAGGATGCCGCCTTCATGCAAGCACAGGTACAGGAATACCTGTTCCAGTTCGACCACGCGGCGCACCCCGAAGAGCGCAGTCATATCGCGCTTGAGCACCTTGTCGACGATGTCCTCGCGCAGCAGGCGTTGTGCTTCGTTGACGTCCGGCACCTTGGCGGACTGCGGAAATCCGCCGCGCAGCAAGTACTCGTGAAAGTGCCCCGTGAGCGCCGTCACCGTGGCGCTCACGCGCGGGAACTGGGCCGGCTGCCAGCCGAACAGCTGCTGCAACGAGGACACCGACGGAATGGCATTGATCCTGATCTCCCGGATCTGCAGGAACTCATAGAACGAGAGCGTCGGAATGCGCAGCGTCTGCCAGCGCCCGACGCCAGACTCGGTCTGCTCGCGCAGCAGCGGCGTTGCGGATCCGGTGACCGCGATGCGTCGGTTCTTGTGGAAGTCGACCTGCAGCTTGAGCCAGGTCTGCCAGTCCGGCTTCGCCTGGATCTCGTCGAGCAGCACGTACTCGGGCCCCGGGGACGAGGGTGTGAACTCACGCCACGCAGCCAGCACCTGATCCAGACTCGAGAGCTTCAACAGCGGATGATCGAAGGTGACGTAGAGAATGTTGTTGGCCGGGACACCGCGAGCCTGCAGGGATTGCACGAGCTGCAGCAGCAGCGTGGTCTTGCCAACTTGGCGCGCACCGGACAACAGCAGCGCGCGCCCTGCTGGCGGATCCTCCGCCCAGCGCTGCAGAGGACCGAAAGCCGCTCGGCGCCAGGTGGGAACCAGCGGAACGGGGGCGCCAGCCCACCACGGATTGAACCGGGTCAGGACGGCCAGCAGATCCGCGTGAGTGCCTATCATTTAGCCGAATCTAACTATCTGCGCCTATTAGTGCAAACACACTTTAACTAAATGATTGCACTTGGAGGGAGCAGCCAAGCCTTATGGGGATGCTCAGCAACGGAGTTTTATCCCCTTTATATCGGGATCGGCCCCCCGACAACCGCCTGGTCGCAGCGTCGGCAGCCCATCGGGCAAAGAAAACAAACAGTTAGCCTGATCCCCCCTAAGGATCCCCACTATCCCCTTTTTGTCGGACCCGCCGGATACTGCTCTCAACGCTATCCAGGAAGGGCTCGCGAGCTGGCAGCTTCGACCAATTTCGCTGCCTATCGAGCGCTGCAACTCAATCCAATTCCTCAAACGCGTCCAAATGGCTCACCGTCATGGCTGGCAGGTCCGCCAGTGCGTCGTCCAGGTGCTCGCGCTCGAGTACCTCGGCGCCGAAAGCAATCAACTCCCTGGACCAGGACAGCGTCGGATCCGCGGCGACGTTTGACAACAGATACAGCCGGCGGCCCAGGCGCAGCGCCTCCCACGCCTGGGACAACGTCCCGCTGTGCTCGCCGGCTTCGACTATCACGCTGGCATCGGTCAGCAGCGCCATCGTGCGATTGCGCATCGGGAAGTTTTTCGGCCTCACGGGCACGCCCGGGGCGAACTGGCTGACCAGCAGCTGCTCGCGCGCGATGCGCGCCTGCAGGTCGGCGTTCTCTTTCGGGTAGGAATCGTCGAGCGATGTACCGATCACGGCGATGGTCCGACCTCCCGCCTCGATCGCGGCCTCATGTGCCGCCCGATCGATGCCGGTCGCAAGCCCACTTACGACAATCATGTCGTGACGCACGAGCGCCTTCGCCAGCACCTGAGCACGACGAATGCCCACTGCACTTGCCCGGCGGGATCCAATGACCGCGACGCGCGGCCCTTTGCGCAAGAGGCCTGCATCGCCGCGCAGATACAGAGTCGCGGGTGAGTACCGGGCCTCTACATCATTGAGCGTGCCGAGGAACTCGGTCGGGGACACCCCGCGATGCGGCTGGAATTGCCGGGGATTCATGGGAGAGAGCCTACCGCGGCAGTCTTCCCGCCGCCCTACCCTGCCCCGTCCCGCTCGAACCGGGTTTCGCCCGTGGCCACGTCAATCAGCAGCGAGCCGCTGCCCGACCGGCCGCTCGCCCAGCCGGGTCGCCAGGCATCGAGCAGTCTTTGCGCAGCCTCCTCCAGCCTGGGCCGGTCGGGAGCGGTGTCGACCGCAATCAGGGCCGCACGCCGGTTGCAGAACTCGACCCGGATCCGGCCACGCCCGGCTCCGCCTTCATAACGCACTCGCAGCGCCGACACGCTGGGAGGAACCGTGCACAGGATGTCCGGGGGTTGGGGAAAATCGGTCGGCATGCTGCGCTCCTGGCTCGTGGGTCACTGCGATTGAAGTTCGTCGACGGACTCCGCAACGCTTGCGCGACCACAATGATCGCAGAGCATCCGGCCGCCATAGCGTCCCCGCCCGACCAGAACGCCATCGATCTGCGCCCAGTTGCCAAACCCGCTGACTCCCGGATCGCCCACCTGCACATGCAGCGGGCACTGCGCGTTGGCGCAGAACGGTTGCTCGAGCTCGAACAGCGGCGCCATGAATCAGCCTTCGCTCTCCGTCGGGCTGTAAGTATATACAGTCTCCCGAATCGAATACAAGTATTCATAATGCGGCATGGTATCGACGATCGCACTGGCACCTGCGAGCCCAGTCGATGTGCCGGACCCCAACCCGCACCACTCGATGGCCACCCGACGCGACCCGGCGGGTACCGGGGGAACCGCGCCTAATCGGGGCAGTCAGTTTCACGCGTTAAACTCGCGCGAAGCCTCGCCTACTCGTCCAGGTTCGCCTGGAATCCGAGCCGATCGAAGAGGCCATCCAGCTCCTCGTAGCTGCTGTAGCGAATCGACAGGGTCCCGGCCTTGCGCCGCCCGCCGGTTCGTCCCGGCAGTTCGAGCCGGGTGCGCTGACCCAGGAATTCAGTCAGCCGCTGCTCAAGTGCCGCCACATCGGCCGCCCCGTCACCACCCTGCCCCGTTTTCGCCAGGCGCGCCCGATGGCGCTCGCGCTGGATGAGCCGCATCAGTCCGCGCACCGGCAACTTGCGGTCGATCGCCCGGCGCGCGAATCGGCGCTGCTGCAGCACCGGCAAGCCGACCAGCAGCTTGGCGTGGCCCATGGTCAGCTGGCCGGGGTTGTCGCCGATCAATTCCTGCACCGAGGGATCCAGGGTCAGCAGCCGCAGCAGATTGGTGACGCCGCTGCGCTTCATGCCCAGCACCGCCGCGAGTTCCTCGTGGGTGAGTCCCTCGCGCTTCATCAACGCCTCGGCCGCGCGGGCGGTGTCCAGGCGCGCCACCGCTTCACGATGCTCGTTCTCGATCAGCGCAAGCTCCGCGGCCTGGCGGTCATCCACCTCGCGGACCAGCACACTGATCTCGGTCCAGCCGCACCACTGCGCCGCGCGCCAGCGCCGCTCACCGGCCAGGATCTGGAAGCGTCCGGCCGCAACCGGACGCGCCAGAATCGGCTGGAGCATGCCGTCACGCTTCAGACTCCGGGCGAGCGTTGCCAGCTCGTCGGTGAAGAGCCCGCGACGCGGCTGGAAGGGATTGGGTTCCAGCCCATCGATCGGAACGGTCATCAGCGCGATCTGGTTGCCCGACACGACTGCTCCCGTCGTCGAAGACTATGTTCTACGTGGAACAATACGGCCTGATTGCTTGCAGCGTCAATCACTTACGATCACCAAAAGAGGTCCTGATATTCACCCGCAACCACCCGTCCGGCCGCGATGCGGCCTGATTCAGGCACGCGCCTCGGGCTCGTTCTCTCACGGCAAACCTTCCGCGGTTTAACGCGTGAAACTGGCGCGACATCCGGGTTGCAGCGCGATGCCTTTGCCCGTGCTGAGCGCCATCCGGCTTCCGGCTCCTGCGTCAGACCATGGCCGCCAGGCCTATGTCTTTTTCTCCAACAGGCTTGGGAAGAGATCCTATTCGTTATGCCGCTCCGCACAGCCCGGGCACCGCATTCAGGAATGTCCAGTTAGGCGGCATCCGGTTGGGCCTGGACCAGCACCCCTCACGCAGCTTCTTGGCAGCGATGTTGAGCGCCATGTACACCGGATAGCGCCGCAGGGCCCCGAACTGCATCGACCAGGCGACCTGCCGGATCACCTCCGGCGCCTCGGGCGGCACCACGACATCGCGCACCTTGGCCTGCAGCCGGGTCAGCTCGATCAGCGACAGACGCCGCGGACCGGCGGCGGCCACCGGCGGGATCCGCGGGGCGGGGCGCTCGGGCGGCGGAGCATCGGGCATCGCCGCGGAGCGGGCCAGGGATTCGTGGATCACCACGCGCTCCTCCTCGGTCAGCAGGCAGCCTGGCGAGAACGGCATCGTCGGCTGGCGGCCGTTCAGCGCCGCCAGGAACGCGCGGCTGTCCTCGCCGTGAAGCTTGCGAATCAGCGCATTGACGCGCTTGCGGGCGGCCGTATCCAGCGGCGGCGCGCTGAGCGCCGGCTCGGCCGGGGCAGGGCGCGGCGCCTCGGATCGCTTTTCGAGGGCGCGACCGGTCATGCGCTTCGGCATCCGCGACAGCTGCGTGACGAGCCCGGCCGGCAGCCGCACCTCGGTCACGGCCGTGGCTTGCTGGAAGGGATTGTTCGGATCACGTCCCGAACTCTCGCGCCGGATCAGCTGGCGCTCCTTCAGCACCTGGTAGGCACGCGTCACCGTCGAGACGTCGAGCCGGCATCTGGCGGCCACCACCTTGATCGGCACCGCCGAGCACCAGTCGCCCGAGCGCATGCCCTCGCGCCAGTGCAACCAGAACACCCGCTCGGCCGCGGCCGGCAGGCCGAGCTCCCAGAGGTATTCCTCCACGACGTCGGGCCGCTGGGTGAAGTACCCGGTGGCGGCCACATAGCTGCGCGGGTCGTGCCCCGCGCCTTGAGTTTGCATCGACATGACTACTCCCTCAGCATCCAAGCTGCATTGAAAAAAGCGAGGGATTCGGGGGAATTGGCTTGACCGACCGGCAGGTCGGGCCTAACCTCAAAAGTGCGACGTTTTGGCGGTTAGGGGCAAAGTCCTCGAATCCGGCAGAAACTAAAAAGGCCCCGAGAGGGGCCTTTTTAGTTGGTCGGTGGTGGCGTCATGCTGAGCCTCCTGATGTCGGGTGGTCGCAAGTACCCGTCCCCTGGTTTAACGCGTGAAACTGCGTCTCTCCAGGGCAGGGTGGTGAGTATTGCTGCGTCGCAGCATGTGAACGAACCAAGTGAGGCAGGGCCGGTCACGACTGGGCATCCTTGTGCACTTCGGACAGGTATTCGGTGAGCACCTGCTTGACCTTTTCCTGGGCCTCGCGCGCGGTCTCCGCGGAGAGCTTCGCGCCGAACTTGATCTGCAGGCCCGTGCCCCGCGCGGCGATCTTGTACAGCGTGCGCCCGCGGAAGGTCACGGTCTCCTTCTTCACAGCCTTGGCCGGGGTGCGGGCACTGGCCACGGCCAGCAGGGCGCGCAGGGTTTCCTCGGGCGCACGCGCGGCAGGCTCGCCGGCGAGCCGGGTGGCGGCCGCCAGCAGCGCGGCGCGATGTGCTTTGAGGACTGGTGTGAGCTGGTCGACCCAGCGCAGGCTGATCGCGCGTGGATCGCGAAAGGCCTGGATCACAGGATCCGGCAGTGCCGCCAGCGACAGGTACTTGCTCACCGTCGCCTTGCTCACATCGACCGCGTCGGCGATCGCGTTCTGATCGGCGAACAGACCGTCATCGATCCAGCGCCGGAATGCCTGGCCGAGCTCGTAGGGCGAGAGGTCCATGCGCGCCGCGTTCTCGGCATACATGCGCAGCGCGCGCTGCGCGGCATCGGCCGAGCTGCCCTCGAGCACGGCGCGCACCGCAAAGCCGCCTTCGGTCTCGGCATCCAGCAGCAACGCGGCCGCATGGCGCCGATGACCGGTCATGATCTCGTATTCATCCGCGCGGCCGGCGAGCGGCCGCACCGTGATCGGCTGGATCTGCCCGTCGCGCCGCAGCGTGCGCTTGAGTTCCAGCAGCCGGGTGTCGTTCGGATCCAGGCTCAGTCCATGCCGGTCCGCGAGCGGACCGGGGTGAACCTTCTTCGGATCCAGCGTCATCACCCACAGGCCCGTATCCCGGGCTTTCTGGACCTCGGCCTTGAGCTGCTCGTACCTGGCGCCCACCGCCTCGGTGCTCGCGGCCAGCATCCGGCCCGGCACGGTCTGGGGACCGCCGGCCTCGGCGCCGCGCGGCCGGATGCCCAGGCCGTCCAGCCGCGCGAGCGGCAGGGCGCCGAACCGGCTGACCTTGGCCTTCTCCTCGCTCACGTGCCGTAGGCCTTCGCCGGCGCGTCGGCGCCCGCGGTCTCGGCGAACACGCGCACGATGTCCTTCTCCAGCAGCCCGTACACATCGTTCGCGGCCGACAGTGCGCGCTTGAGCACCGCGCGGCCCGGCCGGCGCGGATCGGCCTCGTAGATGGTGGTCAGATCGCCCAGCTGGCGGCTCACCGCCGCCGAATCCACCATGGGTTCGAGCAGGCAGCGCTCGCCGAACACGGCGAGGATGTCCTGGGCGGTGTTGATCTGGCTGGGCTTGTAGCGCGTGATCAGCACGCGGAACAGGTCAAAGGTCTTCCAGTCGTTGAAGCCCTTGCCGATGCCCTCGAGCATCTCGGTGGCCAGACTGATGAACGCGCGCGCCGACTCGTAGTCGATCAGCTCCGCCTGCGTGGGCACCAGCACGCCGTCGGCCGCGAACAGCGCGCCGGTGGTGGTCAGCGACAGGGAAGGGGGCGTGTCCAGGATGATGATGTCGTAGTCCCCGCGCACATCCTCCATCGCATCGCGCAGCGGCCGGTGGAACGGGAATTCCCCGTCGGCCTGCTGGCGGCGCAGCGCGAGATAGAAATCTCCCGAGTACAGGTTCAGGTTGGCCGCGACCAGGTCGATGCCGTCCCAGTAGGTGGACTGGATGCTCTCGCGAAAACTCTGCGGGAACTGCTGGCCGTCGGCCTCGATGAACTCGCGCCCGTACAGGTACGGCAGCACGGTATTCCAGTCATCGGTGGCCGCGGAATTCAGGCCGAACGTGGTGGACAGCGAGGCCTGCGGATCCAGGTCCACCAGCAGCACGCGCCAGCCGCGCAGCGCCAGGTACTGCGCGAACGTGGACGCGGTGAAGGTCTTGGCCACACCGCCCTTGAAGTTCGCGATGGCCAGGCAAAAGGCGCGCCGGATGCCGTGGCGATCGCGCGGCATGCCGCCGCGGAGCCCCCGCAGCTGATGAATCTGCGCGAGCGTGAAGAAGCGCATCTGCCCGACTTTCTCGCCCTGCAGTTCGGCCCGGCCCTCGATCAGCTCGTAGAATGCCGGCGGATGGATATCCAGCAGCTCGCAGGTTTCGGCGAGGGAGAACTTGCGCAGACCCTTCACGCCGGTGGGCCGCAGCGCCTCGATGCGCTTGGCTTCCACCGAGTCATTGGCGCGCCCCCAGACCGCCTTCAGGTCATCGAGGGTCGACCGGGCGACTCGGGGGGCATCGGGATCGTATCCCCGAATGATTTCTTCCATGGAGCGCGACTTTATTACGGTAAATAAGACAAAAGCAAGGACTAAGGCTTTTTGCCTTACTGGCGCCGGGTAAGATTCGAGGCCCTAGTATCGCAAAAACCGTTTGACCGGCCGGTATGGCATTCGCGCTGCCACCCCCCGAGCAGGCTGGGCGGCCAGGAGAATGATCCGGTCCAGGGTCGGCAGTGGCCGGCGGGGAGCGGGCCCCGATTCGGACTCGATCAGGCTCTTTCGATTAGCGGAATTCTTTCCGTCATCCGCATTCATGGAGCGGTTCTTCCTGGCAGGCAATGTGGCGGGACCGGCTCGGCGCCGGGCTTCGAGCTGGTGCCGGCAGATCGCCCAGGGCCTCTTCGGCGAATTCGCGGACGGTGGAGCTGCTGATGATCCAGTCCGCGCCGGCGTTCGGGATGAGGTACTCGGCCGCGAAGGGCGGGGCGAGGGTGCGGGCCAGGTCGGTGGCGCGGCGGCGACCCAGCGTGGTGATCCAGTGCGGGTGCGACAGCAACAGGATCGAGGCGGCCAGCACGAACAGGCCACGCGTCCAGCGCGGTGAGCAGCGCATGGCAGGTCCTGCCACGACGGCTGGAAAGTTGAATCGCTCCGAGCCATCGCGACGATGCCCGCGGCAGAAGTAGAACGGACGCATCGCCGCCGCGCGCGGCCGGGGGCGGACGGCGGTGCGCGTCAACCCGTACCCCGCAATGCCAACCTGCCGACGGATCGGGCAGCGAACAGGTTTGGCGCTTTCATGCGGATCTCCCGGGCCGCAGAGCCGCGATGCGGTTCCCCCTGCCGCCGCTTCCGCGATGGAATCGGCAACCGGGGGGTGGCTCTGCCAGTTTTGCGGGTAGAATGCCCGATGAATACATGGATTCAGTCCACGTATTTCTGGTCAGTTCAGCGAATAATGCCCGCCGCCGGGTGTCCCATCACCGGGCGGATCCGATGGTTGGCGGCAGCAAGAGGCAAAGAACAAAAGTGGCCAAGGCGCGCAAGAGCAGGGCAGGGAAGGGCGCATCGGCCAAGGTTGCCGATCGTTCGGCGCTGCGGGTGACCCGCGGAACCCTGGCGCGCGTCGCCGGCGGGCGCGTCATCGCCAATCACCGTCCGACCCAGTCCACCCAGCGCCATCTGGAACTGCTGATGGCCGCGGTGGGTGTGCTGCGCTTTGATGAAAACGCGAGGCTCCCCGAGCGCGTGCCGGACACCTACGAGAAGCTCTACGACCGCGCGCTCGAGCAGTTCCTGGACCTCTACGACGTCGAACCGCAGTTCAAGCTGCCCTCGATGCTCGGACCGTCGGCCAAGCGTCGCAGCATCTGGGTGCGAGGGGATCTGATGCTGCGCGTGGAGGACATCGCGCGCGTCTATCCCTGTTCGGTGAGCCGCATCATCGACACCGCGATCGACGCCTACGTGGACTACCACACGCGCGGCATTGATTCGAAACTCATCACGACGCTGGCCAGCACCGCGCGCAAGATCCTCGACGCGAGCGAGACCGCCGGCAAGGTGCTGCGCGAGCGTGAACGCCGGGCGCGCAAGCTGATGCGCACGGGTCAGGGCTAGGGCGCGCCACCAGGAGGCCAGATGCCTCTTGGCAAGAGGAATCAATCCGCTGCTCAAGAAACGGGAATTGCGGAACCTATGAATTTCGCGGAACGACCAGAAGCAATCGCGCGCGCTGACTCTATAAAGTGTCTCCAAGTCTGAGCTGTCGCCTGTTCTCAAGACGCCGAGGTTGGGCCCAGGTCCGAGGCGCAATTCCAGCAGGGGGTGAGGTCGCAGACATTCGAGGAGGCGTCGTAGCCCCACTTGTGTTCCCAACGCGCTGCCCGCAAGGGCCACTTGCTGGTAGGCTGGCGTGGTGAAATCGCGCTCCGTCCTGGTTCTGGTTTTCGCGCTCGCGGTTGCGGTCGCGCAGGTGTCGGGGCTGCATTTCCATTTGCCGGAGTCGCACCATGATGCGGCCACGGAGCATGTTCACTCGGACCATCACCCTTCGACGTCCAGCCTGCTCGCCGGTCTCACGAGCGAGCATCTGTCGGATCACATGGCCGGTGCGCAGGATGCGGAAGCCAGCGCGACGCTGATTGGCGCCAAGTTGATGACAGTGCTGCTGACCTGCGTACTGGCAGTCTTCGGCATGGCGTTCTTTCTGGTGCGCATTGCCGGAACCGGATTGCCGGTATGGCCTCCGCTGCGGCCGCCACGACAGCGCAATCCGGTCGAATTTCTCCCGCCCTCCCGTGGACCTCCGTTAGCAGCCTGAATTTGCTGCGCGATGACTGCGCCCGAATTCTTCGGGTGCGATGAGTCTCTGGAGGTTCTATGCGATTGCCATGGAGGCGGGCCGTCTGGGCGGCGTGCGGTTTGTTTCTGGTTGCGAGTGCTCATGGTGCCGATTCCGCGGGCCCGGGGCTGACACTCGCTGATGCCATCCGGCAGGCGCTGGACCAGCGCCCCGAGCTGGCCGCGTTCACGTTTGCGCTGCGCGAGCGCGAGGCTGACCAGGTGCTGGCTGCGCAGCGGCCTGGGTTGGAGCTGGACTTGGTGCTGGAGGACGCGCTTGGCACCGGTGGTTACTCCGGCTTGCAGGCTGCGCAGTCGACAGTGCAACTCAGTCAGGTGATCGAACTGGGCGACAAACGTTCCGGCCGACTCGCCGTGGCCGAGGCCGAACTTCAATCACTGGATACGTCACGCGCGATAGGCCAGCTGGATGTGGTGGCGGAAGTTGCGCGGCGCTTCGTCGAGGTAGTGCGCGGACAGGAACGCCACCGGCTGGCCCAGGAGTCGCTGCAGCTTGCCGAGCAGACCCAGGCGATCATCCAGACGCGTGTGGAGGCGGCCCGAGCGCCGCTGGCAGACGGTGCCCGCGCTGCGGCAGCAGTCGTGGATGCCAGGGTAGGTCTGGAAGTCACCGAGCACGAACTGGAGATTGCCCGGCGCTTTCTCGCTGCTGCCATGGGCGAGCGGGAAGCGCGCTTCGGCGAAGCCAGCGGCAATCTGTCAACGCTGCCGGCCGTCGCGCCGCTGGAGGAGTTGCTCGCGATGCTTGATCAGTCGCCGGCGCTGTTGCAGTTCGCGGATGAGGCCCGTGTGCGCGATGCGCAGGTCCGGCTCGCGCAGCTGCAGCAGCGCGCCAATCTGCGCGCCTCGGTGGGGGGGCGCCGGCTGGAGCAATCCAATGACTTTGCCCTGGTGGCCGGCATATCGATTCCGCTGTTCCAGGCGAAGCGTGCCCAGCCGCAGATCGATGCAAGCCGCGCGCGCCTGGAGCGCATCCAGTCCGATCGCGAGATGGCGTACCTGCGGCTGCAATCCGAGCTGTATTCGCAGTACCTGCAGCTGGGTCACTCGCGGGAACTGGCCGCGATCCTGCAGCGGGAGCTGGTCCCGCAGCTTGAGTCGGCGCTGGAGCTGACCACCGACGCCTACGAGCGCGGCCGTTATTCATACCAGGAGCTGCTGGCCGCACAGCGAGAGCTGCTCGCCGCGCGCAGCCGGCTGCTGGAAACCTTTGCCGACTTTCAACTGCTGCGCATCGAGATCGAGCGGCTTTCCGCCAGCAGTCTCGATGCCTCCGGAGTGATCCCATGAATACCCCACATGTTTTCCTGTTGGCATGCATGACGGTGGCCCTTGCCGGGTGCGAGCGCTCGATGGACCAGGGCCCTGCAAGCGAAACGGCGGCCCATGCACCCGTCGCCGAATTCGAACGTGGCCCGCACCGCGGCCGGATGCTGCGCGAGGGTGACTTCGCGCTCGAGCTGCAGATCTTCGAGGACGGCGTTCCCCCCGAGTACCACGTGTATCTGTTCCAGGGTGACAAGCCCCTAGCACCGACGGCCGCCTCGGTGTCGGTCGAGCTCACGCGCCTGGACGGCGAGGTCAACCGCTTCGCGTTCGCGCCAAAGGAGGACTTCCTGAAGGGCGACGGGGTCGTCAAAGAGCCGCATTCCTTCAGCGTGGTGGTGGAAGCTCAGCACGAGGGCAAGTCATATCGCTGGGCTTTCGACAGTTTCGAGGGTCGCACCACCATCCCGGCGGCGATTGCCAGCGATGCGGGCATCGGCATCGAGACGGCCGGACCGGCACAGATCGCCGATACGCTGGTGCTGACGGGTCGCGTCGTGCCCAATCAGGAGCGCATGCGTTCGGTCACGGCGCGCTTTCCGGGACCGGTGCGCAGCGTGCAGCACTCTGTCGGCGATATCGTGCAGGTCGGCGATACGCTGGCCACCGTCGAGAGCAACGACAGTCTGCAGACCTATGCGGTCACGGCGCCCATCGCCGGCACGATCATCGAACGCAACACCAACCCCGGCGAAGCGGCCGGCGCGGCGCCGCTGTTCGTGATCGCCGACTACGGCAGCCTGTGGGTGGAGCTTGCGGTGTTTCCGCGCGATCTGGGCCGGCTGCGTGTCGGTCAGCCGCTGCGGGTACAGGCCGTGGAAGGGGATGCCGAGGCGCGTGGCAGCATCGCGCGACTGGCGCCATCGGACGGCAATGGCGTGGGCCTCTACACGGCGCGGGTGGTGCTGGACAACCGCGCGCGCAACTGGGCGCCGGGCCAGTTCGTGCGCGGCACGGTGCAGATCGGTGCGCGGCAGGTGCCGCTCGCCGTCAAGCGCAGTGGGCTGCAGGCCTTTCGTGATTTCACTGTGGTGTTCGAGCAGGTGGGCGACACCTACGAGGTGCGCATGCTGGAGCTGGGCGCGCAGGATGACACCTGGGTGGAGGTAACTGGCGGTTTGAAGCCCGGCATCAAGTACGCGGCCGACAACAGCTACCTGATCAAGGCCGACATCGAGAAGTCCGGGGCCAGCCATGACCACTGAGAGCCCCCGCACGGGGATCATCGATCGGTTGATTGATTTCAGTCTTGCGCATCGCATCCCGGCGCTGCTGGTGGCGCTGGTTATCGCGCTGGTCGGCGTCTGGAATTTCCAGCATCTGCCCATCGATGCGGTCCCCGACATCACCAACGTGCAGGTGCAGATCAACACCGAGGCGGCCGGTTATACGCCACTGGAGAGCGAGCAGCGCATCACGCTGCCGCTGGAGAATGCGCTCGCGGGTCTGGCAGGACTGGAGTACACGCGATCGCTGTCGCGCTACGGCCTGTCGCAGGTCACCGTGGTGTTCACCGACGCCACCGACTCGTACTTCGCCCGACAGCAGGTAGCCGAGCGCCTGCAGGCGGTGCGCACCATGCTTCCGGAAGGCATCGAGCCGCAGATGGGTCCGGCGGCCACGGGCCTCGGTGAAATATTCATGTACACCGTGGATGCAACGGCGCCGCCGGGCCAAGACACGGCGGTCGACAGCCAGGCGCTGCGTGCCGCGCAGGACTGGATCGTCCGGCCGCAGCTGTTGCGCGTACCCGGCGTGGCCGACGTGAACACCATCGGCGGCGAGCAGATCGAGTACCTGGTGCAGCCAGATCCGGAACAGCTGCTCGCCTACGGCGTGACGGTGGAGGAACTGGTTGATGCGCTGGAGCGCAACAATGCCAGCCGCGGCGCCGCCTACATCGAGCGCAATGGCCAGCAGATGCTGCTGCGCATACCCGGCCAGCTCGGGGCAGGCGAGGAAGGGTTGGCCAACCTGCGCATGCTGGTGGTGAAGAACGTGCAGCACGCTCCGATTCGCGTGGACGACATCGCGCGGGTAGCACTCGGTGCCGAGCTGCGCACCGGCGCGGCGACACAGAACGGGCGCGAGGTGGTGCTGGGCACGGTATTGATGCGCGTCGGCGAGAACAGCCGCATCGTCTCGCGGGCGGTCGCAGGCAAGCTCGAAGAAATTTCCGCTTCGCTGCCAGCCGGTATCACCGTGCGCACTAGCTACGATCGCACCACGCTGGTGGAAAAGACGCTCCGGACCGTCGAGAAGAATCTCGCCGAGGGTGCGCTGCTGGTGATCGTGGTGCTGTTCGTGATGCTCGGCAACCTGCGCGCGGCGTTGATCACGGCCATGGTGATACCGCTGGTGATGCTGATGACGATCACCGGCATGGTGAAGAGCGGTGTCTCGGCCAACCTGATGAGCCTGGGCGCGCTGGACTTCGGCCTGGTGGTGGACGGCGCGGTCATCATTGTCGAGAACTGCCTGCGGCGACTGGGTCTGGCCGCTTCAGGCGGACCATTGGCCCTGGAACAGCGGCTGCGTGTGGTGTTCGAGGCGACCCGCGAGGTGATCCGGCCCGCGCTGTTCGGGGTGTTCATCATCACGGCCGTCTATCTGCCCATCTTTGCCCTCACGGGCGTGGAAGGAAAGATGTTCCATCCCATGGCGCAGACCGTGGTGATGGCGCTGGTGGCTGCATTGATCGTCTCGATCACGGTGGTGCCCGGCGCAGTCGCGTTGTTCGTGCGGCGCCCGGTGGTCGCGCAGAAAGAGCGGGTGGGTCATTTCCTGCAGCGCGTCTATGCACCGGTGCTGGATGCCGCGTTGCGCTGGCGTCTGGTGCTGGTGGCCGGCGCAGTGCTGCTCGTCCTGTGGTGCGGCTGGCTCGCCAGCCGCATGGGCTCGGAGTTCCTGCCCAGCCTGGACGAGGGCGACATCGCCATGCACGCACTGCGCATCCCGGGCACCAGCCTGACACAGGCCGTTTCGATGCAGACGCAGCTGGAAGCCGCCGTGCGCGAGATGCCCGAAGTCAGCCACATCGTCGCCAAGATCGGTACCGCGGATATCGCCACCGATCCGATGCCCCCCAGCGTCGCCGACAACTTCATCATGCTGAAGGATCGAAGCCAGTGGCCGGATCCGCGCAAACCCAAGACGCAGGTGGTGGCCGAGCTGGAACAGACCGTACGGGTGATCCCCGGCAACAACTACGAGTTCACGCAGCCCATCCAGATGCGCTTCAACGAACTGCTATCGGGAGTGCGCGCCGACGTGGCCGTGAAGGTCTACGGCGATGACCTGGAACAGCTCGCGCAGATCGGCCAGCGCATTGAGGGTATCGTCGAATCCGTGCCCGGCGCACGCGATGTATCGCTGGAGCAGGTCACTGGCCTGCCGGTGATGAGCGTGGAGCCGCGCCGCGAGGCGCTGGCCCGCTATGGGCTGGACGTGGCCGCGCTGCAGGAGCTGGTCGCCGCCATGTATGGCGGTCGCGTCGTGGGCACGGTCTTCGATGGCGACCGGCGGCATGATCTGGTCGTACGCCTGCCCGAGGGCATGCGCAGCAATGTGGATGCCATCCGGCGCCTGCCGGTCGCGCTCCCCGACGGCGGCCATGTGCCGCTGGGCGAAGTGGCGGACCTGCAGCTGGCGGAAGGTCCAAACCAGATCAACCGCGAGAACGGCAAACGCCGGGTGGTCGTGACGGCCAACGTGCGCGGCCGCGATCTGGGCTCGTTCGTGCAGGAACTGCGGGAGAAAGTCGCCGTGGAGGCAGATGTGCCGGCCGGCTACTGGACCAGCTACGGCGGAACTTTCGAACAGCTGCAGTCCGCAAGCGCGCGGCTGGCGGTGGTGGTTCCCGCCACGCTGCTGCTGATCCTGGCGCTGCTGTGGCTCGCGTTCCGCTCGATCGGCACGGGGCTCATCATCTTCACCGGCGTTCCGCTGGCGCTCACCGGCGGCATCCTTGCGCTGTGGTTCAGAGGCATACCGCTGTCGATCTCGGCGGGCGTGGGCTTCATCGCGCTATCGGGCATCGCGGTGCTCAACGGCCTGGTGCTGGTGAGTTTCGTGCGTCAGTTGTGCCAGCAGGGGTTGCCGCTGGAGCAGGCCATCCGCGAGGGTGCGATGACCCGATTGCGTCCGGTGGTCATGACCGCGCTGGTGGCGGCATTGGGCTTCGTGCCCATGGCCTTCAACACGGGTATCGGGAGTGAAGTACAGCGACCGCTGGCTACGGTGGTGATTGGTGGCGTGCTTTCATCCACCTTGCTCACGTTGCTGGTGTTGCCGGCGCTGTATCGCATGAGCGGCGGCCGGCTGCGGGAAGTGGCCTGATCATGGCGCGGCCGATCCTGTATGCGCTGGGATCGGCCGTGCTGTTCGGTGCAAGCACGCCGTTCGCCAAGCTGCTGGCAGGGGAGGTCGATCCGTGGCTGCTCGCCGGGCTGTTGTACCTGTCGAGCGGGGTCGGCCTTGCGGCCGCGAGGCTGGTGCGCGATCGCGGCTGGAGCGCTTCGGGGTTGAAGCAAGGCGAGGGCAGGTGGTTGCTCGCGGCCATTGGTGCCGGCGGCGCAGTGGCTCCCGTGCTGCTGATGTTCGGGCTGACGATGACCAGCGGATCCCAGGCCTCGTTGCTGCTGAACCTGGAGGTTGTGCTGACGGCCATCATTGCCTGGCTGGTCTTCCACGAGAACGCCAATCGGCGTGTCATCACGGGTCTTGCCGCCATCGTCGTCGGCGGTGCGCTCCTCACCTGGAAGGTTCATCCCATGCAGGAACAGGGTTGGGTGGGCCCGTTGCTGGTTGCCTCGGCAACGCTGGGATGGGCACTGGACAACAACCTGACCCGCAAGGTCTCCAGTGCCGATGCGCTGTTCGTCGCCGCGGTGAAAGGACTGATGGCGGGCGCGATCAATACAGGTGTGGCGCTGGCATTGGCGGGCAAGATGCCGGGGCTGGCGACTTTGAGCGGCGTGTTCGTCGTGGGTGCGCTGGGCTACGGGGCGAGTCTGGTGTTGTTCGTACTGGCTCTGCGCGGGCTGGGTGCGGCGCGCACCGGCGCCTACTTCGCCATCGCGCCGTTCGTCGGTGCCGGGCTATCCCTTGTTGTGGTGGGCGAGACGACTTCGCCGCTGTTCTGGGTCGCTGCGCTGCTGATGGCTATCGGCGTGTGGCTGCACGTGACCGAAGTCCACGATCACTGGCATTGGCACGGCACGTTGCATCACAAGCACCCGCACGTTCCCGATGCCGAGCACCAGCATCGGCATTGAGCGCGAGGGCCGCTGGTTACGCCGTCGTGCTTTTCAGCGCCAGCTCCAGGCGGGACTGGGTGGCATCCCACTGGATGTTGGCGAAGAACGCGTCGACGTAGCGCGCCGTCGCCGCGCCGAAATCCATCTGGTAGGAGTGCTCGTACATGTCCAGCACCAGCAGCGGCAGGGTTGCGGCTGGCCCGTGCGCGTGATCAGCCATCCAGTAGTTCTCCATCTGCCGGGTGTGCGCGTTGAAGCCCAGCATGACCCAGCCGGAGCCACCGCCGAGGCCGCCGGCGATGCGGCGGAACTCGCTCTCCCACGCGTCGTAGCTGCCGAATGCGTCACCCAGCGCCTTGCGTACGGCCGCGCCCGGCTGGCCGCTGCCGCCGAGATTGTCGAAGTAGTACTCGTGGTAGACCACCGAGCCGGTGCGGATCAGGTGTTCGCGCTTGATGTCGTTGTAGAGCCAGGCCGGCGTGTTCTTGTCGGTCATGGCATCGGTCAGCTGCTTTCTGACCGCGGCCAGCGTGCGCACCGAGCCGCCGTAATTGTTCTGCCAGTGGGAGCGGATCAGCTTCTCCGACAGGCCGTTGAGTCTGGCGGGATCGAAGGGCAGCGGTCGCAGCGCTGCAGCACCGGTGGCAGCCGCGCCCGCGGCCTCGGCGGCAACGGCCGTCTGGTGGATCAGTGCGGCGCCGGCGCCAAGCAATGCCAGGGATTGCAGCGCGCTGCGGCGGTCAATCGAAGCCGGTGTGTCCATGTCAGGTTTCTCCAGGGTGTACGGGGCTCGTTGAGAGCTGCCAGTGCTGCGGATGCCAGTCAGGGCAGGGGTCGGTCGAACTCGCGGGATGGAGCATACACGCGCCACGGATCGAGATGACAGCGACGGTCCAGGCCTGCATAGTGCCGCTCCACGAGGTCCCGACCCATGCAAGAACCGGCATCACCCTTCGAAGCCAACCCGCCGCCAGCAAGAAAGCTGGTGCTCAGCATCGTGGGCGCAGCGCTGGCCGCCGCGCTGCTGCTGATGGTGGCCATACTGCCCGCCGAATACGGCATTGATCCAACCGGCATCGGACGCGCGCTTGGCCTGACCGCCATCAATGGAACGACGAAGACGGTGGGCATGACGGATGTCATCGGCGGCAACGAGAACCTGGCCGAGGTGAAGGTCCCCAGTTTTGGCGACCCGATTCCTCTGCCGAACCCGGCCGTGTCGCAACTCAAGGAAGCCGCACCGCAGACTCACACTCAGACCATCACCATCCCGGAATTCCAGGAAACCGAGGTGAAGGCGATTCTTGATGCCGCACAGGTCATTGTCTATTCGTGGGAAGCCGATGGTGATGTGTACGTGGACTTCCACGGTCACGATCCGGCCGCAACCGGTGACGGCTTCGTGCGCTACCGGGAGGAGCAGTCGACGCGAACGGGCCATGGCTCGCTGGTGGCGCCATTCACGGGCGAGCATGGCTGGTTCTGGCTGAACATCGACAACAAGCCGGTGCAGATAAAACTGACCGTGACCGGCTACTTCAATGGCATCAAGGATTACGGAATCCTCAAGCAGGGCTTCTGAAGATGAGACGCGGCTGCCTGGCCATTGTTCTCGCCCTGCTCGCGCCCGCCGCACTGGCCCATGGCGTGACCGGCGGCGACGCGGCCTATCTGCAATCCATTTCTGGCCTGCACATCTTTCCGTTGATGTACCTGGGCGCCAAGCACATGGTCACCGGTTACGACCACCTGTTGTTCCTGGCCGGCGTGATCTTCTTCCTGTACCGGCTGAAGGACGTGGCGTTGTACGCCACGCTGTTTGCAATCGGTCACAGCACCACGCTACTGCTGGGCGTCCTCGCGGGAATACACGCCAATGCGTACATCGTCGATGCCATCATCGGCCTCTCGGTGGTCTACAAGGCGCTGGAGAATATTGGCGCATTCCGGCGCATGGGGCTGAACATCAATACGCGCGCCGCAGTCCTCACATTTGGCTTCGCGCATGGTTTCGGACTGTCCACCAAGCTGCAGGACTTCAACCTCTCGCGCGATGGCTTGGTCGGCAACATCATCTCGTTCAACATCGGTGTGGAATTGGGGCAGGTGCTGGCGCTGACCGTGATTTTGCTGGCCTTTCAGCTGTGGCGGCGCAGCGGCACATTCGTGCGCGGCGCGTGGTTTGCGAATCTGGCCATCATGTCCGCGGGAATCGCGCTGTTCGGCTACCAGATTGTGGGCTATTACGTCACCTGAGGGGGTCACCAGACGGTCCGGGTCGGCAGGTCGTTGTCGCCCCCGTTCGACCTGAACTCCGTGCCGGCGGGCCTGAAAGCGCGCGTGCTCACAAAGATTTGACGAAGGCGCTGGCACTTTAACCCGCCTGGAGCAGGTGAGAACCAAACAGCCACTCAGGCGGTGGGATTGCCACCTGTCAGACCCGAAAGAAAACCTCCCATCTCGCGGAGATCCTGTGTGATTCCGAGGGTTGGCTATTCTTGAAGTGAGGTCTGCTCAGTAGAGGGCCCGAGCTTTGCACCTAACGGGGTCATCCGGTCAGCCCAAAATGGGCAGCCATCACCAAGGCCGTTATCACGGTCAAAGTCCGCGGTGCAAATTGCATCTTCCACCTATTTCTCTCTGGTCTCCAGATTGGGCAGGAGGCTCCGCTACGCAGCGCGCGGCAGCATTGAAATCGACGCACGGCGCCATTAAGCACCCTGAAGTTACTCTAGAGTCAATACGTCGTTGCCCGAATTTACCGCAGGAGTGTTGTCCGTGGGCGCGCGCTTCATGCTTACCAGGGCGGGCAGAGAAATTTCTGCAGCAGATTCAGCCTAAAGTAGATCGGCTGCTTGCAGCGATAGGGGGGTGCTGGTAGCTCCACCATCCCACGTAGATGCAATCGTGCAATCCAAGGCTGATCAACCCTTGGCGTTTACGATGAACTTCTTGCGGCCCAATCGTGTGCCATCAAGCATTACGGTAACGGTGACCTCCCATGTTCCGCCCATTACCAGCTTGCCTTCGCCGCGATAGCGGCCCTTGCCCGCGTGTTTGGTGACAACTGTAGCGGACATCTCCGGCATGTTCATGGACGGCATTGCGGCCATGTGAAAGCGCACTTCAACCATTGCGTTGGTGATTGCCATACCAGCGGTGTCCAGTACGGTGACTTCCACGGTGTTTTTGCCCGAGTGCGGTGGGTTCGGTCTGGTCTCGAAGCGGATCTGTATATCCTGTGCAGGTGCAGGTGCAGGTGCAGGTGCAGGTGCGGCTACAATCAGCAACGGAGCCGCCAGCAGGACCGCAAGCAGGAGTTGCCTGATGTGCATGTTCCTCATGGAAGTGATCATGGTGCTTGCTCCAAGCGGTGTTCCGCATCGATAAAGAATGTTCCAAGGCTGACGACTTGTTCGCCGGTTTCCAGGCCGGCAATTACCTGGCTGATCAGGTCGCCACTGAACCCAAGACGTACTGGTCGCTGAGCATAGGTGCCAGTGGTCTCCTGGACCAGCACGCGGAACCCGTCGCCATCCGGAATCAGGGCGCTATTGGCGACGGCGAGACTCCTGCCAAGGCTGATCGGTATCTCTGCGACAAGCAGCGCTCCCGCACGCTGCATGTCGATCGCAGGTCGCAGGACCACCGTGCCGTCAGCAGGGCTACGCGCAACGACAGCGGAGATCAGGTTGCCGCGTTGCTGCGCCGCCCGTATCACGAGGAGGGCCCGCTGCGGCGGGCACGCCAGCGACGCACGTCATCGCCGACCGCAAAGATGCATGGAATGAGAAACAGCACGTAGATCGCGGAAGTTGCCATGCCTCCGACCGTAGGCGTTGCGATGGGTCGCATCAGCTCCATCCCGGGACCCCGTGAGAGCATCACCGGGAATAGAGATAGCACGGTTGCCGCTACGGTCATGAGCTTTGGGCGCAGTCGTGCGGTCGCTCCAAGCACAACCGCCTCCATGTAGGAGTCGCCCTCGCTACGTCGTTCCAGAGCCTCGCGGATGAATACGATCATCACAATTCCAGTCTGGATGGCGACCGCGAATAGCGCGATGTAGCCGATCGTCACCGCCGTAGTCATGGGATAGCCGAGCACAGCCTGCAGGAACACGCCACCTACCAGCGCGAACGGCACAGACAGCATGATGACCAACGTATCGGCGGCAGTACCGAACGCGACCCACAACAGTCCGAAGATGATGAGCAGCGTCAGTGGAACAACATAGAGTAGTCGCGCCCGCGCCTCCTCGGCATAGCGGTACAGGCCGGTCCACTCCAGCCGGTAGCCATCCGGCATTTGGAGCTGCTTGTCCAGCACGTCTCTTGCCCTGGTCACGTAATCCGGCGCGGTGACATCGCCAAGGTATACGTATACAAAGCCTGCCAGCTGGCCATTCTCGTCGCGCAGCATCTCTGGCATCTTTCGCACACCGACGGTCGCAACCTCGTTCAGTGGCACGCTGCGGCCACTAGCGGTGATCACCGCTGAGGTGGTGACCTTTTGCAGCGTGTCGGCGTACTCGCCGGAGTACCGCAGGCTCAGCGGGACGCGAGTCTGGTCCGGTCGCGGCACGCTCGTGACGTTCTCGCCGCCGAGTCCAAAGCGTACCGTGGCTTCGGCCTCAGCGAGTGTGACGCTCTGTGCGGCCATGCGATCCGCATCGTAGACCGCATCGACGAAGTAGCCGTCAGCGATGCGTTCAGCGATCACCGAGACAGTGCCAGGGACGTCGCGCAATAGTCGCTCGGCGTCTTTGGCAATCTTGGCGATGGTGGTGATGTCCGGCCCCACGATCTTGAGTCCTACAGGAGTCTGAATGCCTGTGGTTTGCATCAGCACGCGGGCGCTCATCGGCTGGGTCCAGGTGTTGGCAAAGCCGACGATCTGCAAAGAGTCGTTCATCTGCGCAATCAATTTCTCCTTGGTCATCCCGGGACGCCACGCGGATTTCGGGCGCAGCAACACTGTGGTCTCCACCATGGTTACGGGAGCAGAGTCGGTCGCGGTGTCGGCGCGACCAAGCTTGCCAAAAACGCGCTCGACCTCCGGAAATTCCTTCAGCTTGCGATCCATTTCCTGCAAGATCCAGCCAGCCTCGCGCATCGGCACGCCTGGCAACGTCGTGGGCATGTAGAGAATCGAACCTTCCTCAAGTTCCGGCATGTAGTCATGGCGGAACCCCTGAAACGTGAGGTACGCCGGAATCACTGACAGCAAGCTCACCGCCAGCAGCGCATAGCGCCAGCGCAGAGCTCGTTCAAGCAGGTAGCGGTAGCCTTGGATCAGCGCCCCGCCACGGGCTCGCGGCGGCCGTGAGGGCAATCTACCCAGGGCCCATGTGACCAGAATTGGCAGCAGACACACTGTCAGCAATGTCGAGAATGCCATCGCGCCGGTCTTGGTCAGCGCCAGCGGGTCGAACAGTCGCGCGTCGCGCTGATCGAGAAAGAAGATGGGAAGGAAGGATGCCAGGATGATCAGCAGCGAAAACAGAAGCGGCCGCACCACAGTGCGCAGCGCCTGCAGAATTGCGGTACGCCGACCCGCTACATCGGAGGGCTGCTGTCGCTCTAGTTCAGCCGCACAGTTCTCCACGATGACGATGGCAGCGTCGACCATCTCGCCGATGGCGATGGCCAGGCCCGCCAGTGACAGCAGATTGATGGTGTGATTGGACGCCGCCAGCGGCAGCACGGTGAACAACGTGGCCAGGAGCAGTACGCAAATCGGCACGATGGCGGTACGCAGATTGCGCAGGAACAGCGCGATGATCAGCACGACCACCAGAAGCTCGTATGCCAGCGTCTCCGCGAACGCGCGCAACGTCGTCCATATCAGCTCCGAGCGGTCGTAGGTCGGTACCAGTTGCACGCCGGCGGGCAGCGACTCGGACAGTTGGTCGAGTCTTTGTTGCAGGGCGCGGCGCACCGCAAGCACGTTCTCGCCCTGCTGCATGACGACGATGCCGCCCACTACTTCGCCATTGCCATCGAGATCAGCAATTCCTCGCCGGATGTCGTAGTCCACCTGCAGGTACCCGATATCCTTGAGCCTGACAATTTGTCCAGAACGATCACGTCCTACAGAAAGCGACTCGAGGGAATCCAGACTCGTGTAGTCCATCGAACCGCGCAGCTGGTAGTCGCGATCGGCGATTTCGATGGTACGACCGCCGACCTCGCCAAAGGAGTCGCGCAGGGTTGCGGCAATCTGTGGCAAGGTCAACCCGGTTGCGGCCAGCAGCGGCGGATATAGCCGGAACTGGAATTGTTCCTCCAATCCACCGACCGAAGCCACTTCGGCTATGCCGGGCGTTGTTTGCAGCGTGGGTTTCACCTGCCGCTCATTGAGGAGCCGAAGTTGGCGCAGGTCGCGAGTCTGCGTGGTATCACTCAATGCGTACTGGTAGATCCAGCCCATGCTTCCCGCATCTGGACCGAGCGTCACGGTGGCGTCCGCTGGAAGTTGCGAGCGGATGGCGTTGAGGCGGTCCCCGACGCGCCGGCGTATCGCTTCGCGATTACTGGCGTCGCTCAGGATCACATAGATGAACGAGTAGCCCATATGCGAGGTGGCGCGCAGCGAGGCAACGCCCGGTGTACCCAGCAGCGCCCGGATCACCGGTGCAGTGATGTGCTCCTCCAGCAGCTGCGGACTGCGCTGCCACTTGGCATAGATGACGACCTGCGGATCGGAGATATCGGGAATGGCGTCAAGAGGTGCCTGGCGCACCGCGGCCAGGCTTGCCACGACGCCGATCACGACCATCAGCCACACCAAACGCGGATGACGCAATACCCATGCAATGGCTCCGTGGTCCACGGGCATCTTGCTAGTCGCCGCCCTTCATCTTGTAGTCAGAGTCGATGAAGAAGCTGCCGGTCGTCACAACCTGGTCACCTGGTTCGAGTCCGGCCGTCACCGCAGTGTAGATCTCACCCTGGATTCCTGTATCGATCTGTCGCGCCACGAAGTCTCCGTCTGCAGTGCGCACGTACACCGTGCGATGCGTTTGCTCCTCGATCAGTGCGTCATTGGGCACCGAAAGGAAGGAACCGCGCTCAACCACGATTTCCACCACGTAGGCCGAGCCGGAGTGTTCAACTGGCAGCGTTGAAAGCCGCACCTGAACATGTGCCTTCTGGTCGGTCCGGGATATGCGTTCGACGCGCGCCTGAACCATCTGTGAGCGGGATTGCATGGTGAATGCGCGCGCGCGCTGACCTGGGCGCAGAATCAGCGCATCGGGTCCCGTCACCACTGCCTCAAGCCGCAATTCCCCTCCGCTGCGAGTTCCACGCAGACGCACCACCGTCTGGATCGGACGGACCGCAACGGTGCCAAGCGCCAGCGACAGCTCGTTCGCCTGTGTTTCGGAAACTGCCGACGGCGCGCCCTTAAGGCGTGTGTGATCGCGCACGTCCCCCGAGAGGCCGGGACTGCAAAGCGCACTCAACCCAACACCGGCGATTGCCAGTCTAGTGGCAGTAATTGTCCTTGCTGTCCATGACATGGGTGCCCCACGGGTACAGGCCAACATTGCGTATCTTTTCGAAAGTCTGCGTCTTGGCATCGATTATGACCACTGCATTTTCCGTGGAATCAGCCAGATAGATCTTCTCGTCGGCAGTGTCGGTCGTGGCGGTTTCCAGCTGCACGTTGGTGCCGATCTTGATGCGTCCGGCAGGCTTCAGGGTGTTCATGTCGTAGACATAGACAAACCCGGTGGTGGAACTGATCACGAACGCCTTGCCGGCGGCAAAGTTCACCCCCGTCATGTCGGGCCCGGCCTCCAGGGTGGCGGCAACCTTCCGGTTCGCAACGTCGATGATCGAGATGGTCTCGTCTCCATTGTTGGGTGTGATGGCGTACTTGCCATCGTGTCCCATGTAGACGCGCCAGGGATCCTTGCCGACGCGGATAACGCTGACGACCCGATCGTCGCGGGTGTCAATCACGCCGACCACGCCCAGGTCGCTGTCGGCGGCGAACAGGTAGCGGGAGTCGGGGGTCGGCATGGCGACGTTGATGCCCTTGATCTCACCCAGATAGCGCTCCGGATCCAGTTGCGAGCGGTTCTCTGGCGCCGATATCTGGATGCGCTTGAGCAATTCGTGGCGTTTCACGTCGATTACGCCGACCCAATGTGCGCCGTAGTTTCCGACATAGGCCTTGGCGCCGTCTGGCGTGAAGGTCACGTTGAGAGGTTCGGCCAGTCCGGAGATGGTCTTGATCTTGGTCAGGGACTGCATGTCGATGACGGAGATCGAGTCACCGTCCGGATTGCCCTGGTAGTACCAGCGGCTGTCGGGCGAAAAGGCGAGGTGCTCGGGAGCGATGTCCACCGGAATCTTCTTCACCAGCTTGGCGGTCGCCGTTTCGATGATGTATGCGGTGTTGGCGCGTGTGCCGCCAGTGACCACATACCGACCGTCCGGGGACATCATCACCATGTGTGGATTGACGTTGTCGCCGAGGAATGTCGTGGCGACGATCTTCTTGCTCTTCATGTCCATGAAGGAGATGTCGTTGGAATCGCGGTTCACGATCATGACGACAGCCGTCGGGTCGGGGATCTTGACGTCCGGGCCGGAATTCATCTGCATGCCGGCGTGATTGGGCGCGTCGGCAGCGGTGGAGACGCCGACGGATAGGATGCCAGTGACGACAATACTCAGGAAGGTCTTGGGAAAAATACGCATTGGGTTGCTCCGAAATCTAGTGATGACCTACAGGCCGGCCTGAATACGCACGCCGGGAACCAGATAGCTGCGCTTGGCGCCCGACGGATCGGTGTCAGTGGCGTATTGCAGGTGCAAGGACAGGTGCAGCTTCTCGGACAAGTGAAGATTGTAGTAAGCCTCCAGCAGCTGCTCCTGGTCGTCGGAGGCCATCTTGAGTCGGGCGTACCCGAGGCCCCAAGTGTCCAGCGGATTGAGCACCAGGCGGGTCTGGACTTGTAGACCACCACTGAAAAAGTGATCGTGACCGCTGGCAGCGTCGACCGCCTGTTCGGACCCGTAGCGGCCAAACACCATGATCGCCGGGGTCAGGCGTTGGTCCACGCTGACACCGAACGCATCCTTGTGATCACCGCTGCTGTTGTCGGTCCGGTACCAGCCTCGATAGTTGCCTTCGCCGAGGCCGCGAGGGCGTGCGCGATAGCCGATTTCACCGAGACTGAACAGCGACTGGGAGAGGTTGGTGGCGTCGGTCTCGCTCTGCTGAACTCCCAGTTTGAGGTTCCATGATCCGCGCGGATCGTAGACGGCCGCCAAGCCGGCGCCGTTGCTGGAGAGCCCGAGCATCGGATTGTTTACGAGCGCGTCGCTCACGAACTGCGATGTCTCGTCATTGGCAACTGCATTGCGATCAAAGAACGCGGTCAGATCCAGCCGGCCGATCGTCAAAGCCAGGTTCTGGTCGAACAGCTCCGTGCGCAGCCACGCTTCACGCAGATTGATCTCGTTCTGTCGCACCAGGCGCGCGGCGTAGCCGTTCAGCAGGGTCAGTCCCCCGGTCTCTCCATCCGGTGGCGAACCGCTCAGACCGACCACATCGGCGTACAGGCTCGTGTTCTGGGCCAGCTTGGCCGAGAAGTAGAGATCCGCCGACGACAAAGCGTAGGCGTGCCCATCGGCCTCAGTAGATGTACCGCGCGTCTGGTTCACCTGCTGCACCACCATGGCCGCGTCAATGCCGAGTTGCACGCTCCTTTCGGCCTCACTGGAGAGAGCTTCCTCGATCTTTTCGCTGATGGTCTGGCGCCGGAATACGCGCTCGCGCTGATAGGTTACGACCTTCTCGGAGCCAGGTGTGGGCGTGTCGGTTTCATTGCCGTCCTTGTCGACGTACACCTCGATCTTGCGCACGCGCGTCTCCGGCTCGGACAGCACTGCTGATGACTCCAGTTCAGACAATCGCTTTTCCAGATCGTCGACGCGTTGCTGCAGGGCTTGCTCGCGAGCGTTGGCTGAATCTTCGCTGCCGGCCGGAGCGGGGCCCTGTTGAGCGTGTGCCGTCGCAGCAGCCAACAGCGTGGCCATCATGAAGACGGAAATTGCCAGCCGGAGTCGACCGGGAGTTGCTGTGAGGGTCATGCGGGCGTCCTTAATAAGGAGGGTGGAAAGGCGGGGAGGGTTGGAATGCGCCCATGGTAGGAGCGTTGGTCGCGAGCCCGGCTGGCAGGCAAATCGGCCCCAAGCCCTTCCGCAAGGAATGGCCGCACTTTTCAAATTGCTGCATACAAACTGCCCCCGCCACACATCTTCAAATCGACCGGTGAGTAGGTGGTTCGAGTTGGTCACAAGTCACGACAAATACCGTTCGGAACGGTTATCCCTCGGTTATCCGACTGTTAGATCCGCTCGCAAATGCCGCGATTGGGGGCGATTTGCGGTAATCAGGTTGGGTCTGCTTCGTGGTGTCCCTTGTGCCCACACCATCCCGCCGAGCGAGACCTGCCGGCGAATCGGGTGGCGCACCTCTTCAGGGCGCGGTGGAAATCTTGGTGATCGTCGCGTGCATCGCCTGTGCCTGCGCGCCCGACTCGACTAAGGCAGCAAGGGGGTACGTCTAACCTCCAGTCGTTGCGAATAAGAATCAGTCGCGTTAATATCGGCTGATCATGAGAAACGCTGAAACCTCGATGAAGCTTCGGCTCGCCGTCCTGGCTCTTGCAGCCATGCCGCTCTGGGGGCAAGCCGCCGACGTGAAGTTCACCCTCGTCATCGAGAACCACCGTTTCCAACCCGCCGAGCTGGTCGTTCCGGCGCATCAGAAGATCAAGCTGATCGTCGAGAACCGCGATACCACGGCTGAAGAATTCGAGAGCTATGCGCTCAATCGCGAGAAGGTGATTGCCGGGAAATCCTCGGCCAGCATCTGGATAGGCCCGCTGAAACCCGGCAAGTACGGCTTCTTCGGCGACTTCAACCCGAAGACGGCACAGGGAACCCTCATTGCCAAGTAGGTGCGGAGCTAACCATGTTTGCCACTGCCATCATTGTCTTCCGCGAAGTGCTCGAGGCAGCGATTCTCATCGGGATCCTGGCTGCGGCCACCCGCGCGGTACCTCGCCGAACGCGCTGGCTACTGGGTGGCATCGCGGCAGGCATGGTCGGCGCCGCACTGGTAGCAGTATCTACCGACCGGATCGCCATGGCATTCAGCGGCGTGGGGCAGGAGATCTACAACGCAGCAGTGCTCGGCACGGCCGTGGTCATGCTCGCGTGGCACAACTTGTGGATGAGCTCCCACGGCGCCGTGCTCGCCGCCGAAGCCCGTGGCGTAGGCCAGCAGATCCGCGACGGGCGGCGTGAGTGTTCGGTGCTGCTGCTGGTCGTCGGACTCGCAGTGCTGCGTGAAGGCGCCGAAACCGTGCTGTTCCTGTACGGCATTGCGACCTCGGCTGAGAGCGGAACCCGCGGCATGCTAGCCGGCGGATTGGCTGGTCTGACCGCCGGCGTGATCGCCGGAATTGCCTTGTACACCGGATTGCTGCGCATCCCGTTGCGCTACCTGTTCAAGGCCACGAGCATCCTGGTGCTGTTCATAGCGGCCGGCATGGCTTCACAGGCGACGCGCTTTCTTATTCAGGCCGACCTGCTGCCAAGCCTTGCGGCTCCCCTGTGGGACACGTCGGGACTGCTCTCGCAGTCTTCCGTCCTGGGCGTCCTGATGCATGGCTTCATCGGATATGACGCGCGACCGGCCGGCATGCAGATCGTGGTGTACCTGCTAGTCCTGGTGTCGATCGGGTGGGCAATGAAGCTGGCCGGTCGCCCGAAGAAGGTCATTAACGAGGGAGGCCGCAAGGCATGAAGAAGGGTTTCCTGGCGGGGATGCTGGTGGTATCGCTGAGCAGCCCGGCATGGTCCGGCCCTGCCGACTACATATACGTGCCCGCCGTGGAGTACGGGGAGCGGGAGGTTGATTTCAAATACGGATCAGCTTCCTTCGACAGTGCACCCACGATGCAGGCAGCCAGTGTCGGCTTGGGTTATGGCGCCAGGCCCTGGTGGTTCACGGAGCTCTACGCCAAGTTCAAACATGAGAACGGACGCAAATTTCTCGATGCGTTCGAATGGGAAAACAAGTTTCAGCTCACTGAGACCGGTCGGTATCCGCTCGATGCGGGTCTGATCGTCGAATTCGAACGCCCGCAGGATCGCGCCGAAGGCTACGAAGTGAAGTTGGGTCCGTTGCTGCAAACCGAGTTTGGTCGGCTGCAACTCAACGCGAATGTGCTGGTGGAGCACATCTTTGATTCCCGTGACAGCAACGGAACCGAGCTGGGCTACCAGTGGCAGGCCAAGTATCGCTGGCGCGAGCGCCTGGAATTTGGTGTTCAGGGCTTTGGCGAAGTGGGCGACTGGACGGATTGGGCTCCCAGGCGCGAGCAGAATCATCGATTCGGGCCGGCGATATTTGGAAGATTCCTGCTCCATGGTCGCCAGGCCATCCGCTATAACGCCGCGCTGCTCCAAGGACTCACCAAGGGGTCGCCCGACCTTACCTTCCGGGCGCAGGTGGAGTACGAGTTCTAAGGTCGTGCGGCACGCGCTGACCAAGTAGATCAAAGCTTTCGGACGGCGATGGAAGCGGCGGTGTTACAACATGCTGTTGAGCCATGTCGGTACTTCCGAATGATTTGGAGGGCCTACCGGAAGAGCATGCCTGGTTTCTCCACTTGGATTCCCGCTCCACATAGGTCCAGGGGGTGTGAACCGGTATCCACGATTGACCAGACTCTTGTATCCCGACCTGTACGTGATCAAGTACTTGCGACGCCGGCCGGCGCCCAATCAGTGTGCCTGTTCCTAGTTCAGGACCGTTGACAGGCTAGCGAAGAGGAAGGATTTCATGGTGAACGACCTCATTTGGGTTGGGAAGCGGATAGAGGAAACTTGCGCAGCGCCCGGCCCTGCAGAAGCCGATAGGCGGCGGGGATGACCAGCATCGACAGCAGAGGCGCGGATAGCATGCCGCCCAGCATGGGAGCGGCGATGCGTTGCATGACCTCCGAGCCCGCGCCCGCGCCCATGAACAGTGGGAACAGACCGGCCAGGATTACGGCGACGGTCATCGCCTTGGGACGCACGCGCTGCACGGCGCCATCACGGATCGCGGCTTCCAGCGTGGCAATCGTGGCTGGCTCGCCGGCGGCGAGTCTTCGTTCCCAGGCCTGCCGCAGGTACAGCAGCATGATGATGCCGAACTCGGCCGAGACCCCGCCCAGCGCGATGAAGCCGATCAGCGTGGCGATTGACACAGCATGGCCCAGCAACCAGATCAGCCACAGTCCGCCCACCAGCGCCAATGGCAGGCTCAGCAGGATGATGGCGACCTCGCCAGCGCGGCGGAACACCGCCCAGATCAGCAGCGAGATGATGAACAGCGCGGCCGGGACCACCCATTGCAACCGCGCCAGCGCGCGCTGCAGATATTCGAACTGGCCGGACCAGGTGATGCCGTAGCCGGGTGGCAGCTGCACTTCGCCAGCAACTTTGCGCTGCAGGTCGGCAACCACCGAACCCAGATCGCGGCCGGCGACATCGACATAGACATAGCCGACCAACCGGCCGTTCTCGCTCTTGAGCATCGGCGGTCCGGCACTGAGCGACAGCTCGGCAACCTGGCCGAGCGTAAGCTGTACGCCACCCGTCGCGACCAGTGGCAGTTGTGCCAGCGCTGCCAGCGAATCCCGCTCCGTGCGCGGGTAGCGCAGCACGATGGGGTAACGCTCGCGCCCCTCGATGGTCTCGCCGATGGGCGTGCCACCCACGATCGTGGCGATCAAGCGCTGCAATTCGGCCTGGCTGAACCCGTAACGCGCCGCGACGTCGGGGCGGATTTTCACGTCAACGTACCGACCGCCCGCGACGCGTTCGGCCAGTGCCGAGCTCACGCCCGGCACCGTCTTGGCCACCTGTTCGATGTCCGCGCTGACTTTCTCGATGATGGCGATGTCCGGTCCGGAAAGCTTGATGCCGATCGGGCTCTTGATGCCGGTGGCCAGCATGTCGATGCGATTGCGGATGGGGGGTACCCACAGATTCGTCAATCCAGGTAGTTTCACCGCGGCATCCAGCTCGGCGCGCAGCTTCTCTGGCGTCATGCCGGGGCGCCACTGGTCGCGCGGCTTGAACGTCACGGTGGTCTCGAACATCTCCAGTGGCGCCGGATCGGTGGCCGTGTCGGCGCGACCGGCCTTGCCAAACACATGCGCCACCTCGGGTACGGTCTTGATCATGCGGTCCGAGAGCTGCAATAGCTGCCGCACCTTGCCCGCCGACAGGCCCGGCAATGCACTGGGCATGTACAGCAGGCTACCTTCCTCCATCTGCGGCATGAACTCGCTGCCGAGACGGCTGTAGGGAATGGCCGTCAGGAGCAGGGCCACGCCTGCCAGAGCCAGCATCATGCGCGGATGCCGCAGCACCCAATCCAGCGCGGGTCGATATAGACGAATCAGGGCGCGATTGAGCGGATTGTGCGCCTCGGGGCGGATGTGGCCGCGGATCAGATAGCCCATCAGTACGGGTATGAGCGTCACCGACAGACCGGCGGCCGCGGCCATCGCATAGGTCTTGGTATAAGCCAGTGGCGAGAACAGCCGGCCCTCCTGTGCCTGCAACGCGAACACCGGCACGAACGACAGCGTGATCACCAAGAGGCTCGCGAACAGGGCCGGACCGACCTCGGCCGCGGCGCGCGCCATCAACTGCCACCGCTCATCGCCCTGCGGATCGCGGCCGTGCGCATGGCGCCAGTGCTCCAGGTGCTTGTGCGCGTTCTCGATCATCACCACGGCCGCATCGACCATGGCACCCACTGCGATCGCAATGCCGCCCAGCGACAACAGGTTGGCGGTGATGCCCTGTGCGCGCATCACGATGAAGGCGGCGAGCACGCCAAGCGGCAGCGTGATGACCGCCACCAGTGCCGAGCGCAGGTGCCACAGGAACAGCACGCACACCAGCGCCACCACCAGAAATTCCTCGCCGAGCTTGCGTGTGAGATTGCCGATGGCGTCATGAATCAACCCGGAGCGGTCGTAGACCGGCACTATTTCCACGCCTTCCGGCAGGCTGCCTTGCAGCTGCTGGAGCCGTGCCTTGACGTTCCGGATCGCGGTGAGCGCGTCCTTGCCGGAGCGCAACACGATCACGCCCCCGGCGACTTCGCCCTCGCCGTCGAGCTCGGCGATGCCGCGCCGGAAGGTGGGTCCACGCGTGATACTGGCCACATCACGCAGCAACACCGGTATGCCATCCGGCGTGCCCTTCAGCGGCACGCGCTCGAACTGCTCGCGGCTGCGCAGGTACCCCTCGCTGCGTACCATGAGTTCGGCCTCGCCCTGTTCGATCACCGAGCCGCCGGTGGCTCCGTTGGCAGCATTCACGCCGTCGATCACCTGCTCAATGGTGAGCCCGCGGGCCGCCAGGGCTCGTGGATCGGGTGTGATTTGCCAGGCACGGACCGCTCCACCAATGCTGGCTACTTCGGCGACGTCCGGCACGGTCTTGAGCTCATAGCGCAGGTACCAGTCCTGCAGCGCTCGCAGCTCGCCCAGGTCATGCCGGCCGCTGCGATCCACCAGCGCGTACTGGTAGATCCAGCCCGTGCCGGTGGCATCAGGTCCGAGTGCAGGACTGACCGCAGGCGGCAGCCGATCGCGCACCTGGCTCAGATACTCCAAGACCCGTGAGCGCGCCCAGTACAGATCCGTGCGATCGTCGAACAGCACGTATACGTACGAATCGCCAAAGAACGAGAAGGCTCGTACGGCTTTCACGCCTGGCACGGACAGCATGGTCGTCGCCAGCGGATAGGTAACCTGGTCCTCAACGATGCGTGGTGTCTGTCCCGCCCAGGGCGTGCGGATAATCACCTGCGTGTCGGAGAGATCCGGCAACGCATCGAGCGGCGTATGCCGTACCGACCAGATGCCGGCAGCAGCCAGCGCCAGCGCCGCCATCACAACGGGTAGGCGGTTGGCGATGCAGGCCTGGATCAGTCGCGCGATCATGGCTGAGCCTTCGTCGCGGCAGGGTCCGTGTCCATGCGACCCAGTGCACCAGACAGGCTCGCCTCCGAATCGATCAAAAACTGGCCGGAGACGACCACCTGTTCACCACCCACCAGGCCATCGAGGATCTCGGTGCGGCCGTCACTGCTGCGACCGATGCGCACGCGTATCGGGCGGAAGTTGCCGTCCGTGTCTTGCACGATCACGCGGCTGTCGTCACCGGTGGCGATCAGCGCCTCGGTGGGAATCAGCGGTACGGCTGGCGCCTGCCCGGCGTCGAGATTCACTTCGGCAAACATGCCTGGCGCCAGCAGGCCGCGCGGATTCTGCAGCACGATGCGCGCCCGTTGCGTGCGGCTCGCCGGGTCCACTTGAGGCAAGAGCACTTCCACCGTGCCGGTGAAGGTTTCTCCAGGCAATCCGTCGACTCGTGCTTGAACGGGCGTTCCGGGGCGCAACGCAGCGACGTCCGCCTGCGGAATCGATGCCTCCAGCCACAGGGTCGCGGTGCTGTTGAGGCGAAACAGTGGCGCGCCGGGCATCACCGTTTCGCCCTCACGCGCCAGTACCTCGGTCACGACGCCATCCGCGGGCGCTGCGAGCGTCACGGCACCATCATTGGCCGCGGCCTGATCGGGCACACCCAGTGCGTGCAGTCGTCGCCGCGCGGCTGCCTGAAGTTCGCGGGCCGCGGGCGAGTCTGCCTGTTGCAGGGCCGCGCTCTCCGCCAATGCGCTGCTCCAGCTTGGCGCCAGCAACAGGGCCAGTGGCTGGCCCTGCCGCACGGCGGTGTACGGTGCCTTGACCATGACACTGGTAACCACGCCCTCCGCTCGCGCGCTGACGACGGACTCCCGGCGCAGATTCCACGTGAGCGTGCCCGGAACGCGCAGTGTGGTGGACAGCCGACCCCTCTCGACAAGCGCGACGCGAATACCAACGTTTTGCTGCAGGCCCGCGTCAATGCGTACACCACCGGCAGCCATCTCGTCGGCGTACTTGGGTACCAGCTCCATGTCCATGAAGGGTGACTTGCCCGGGCTGTCGAAGTGCTGGTCCGGCACCATCGGGTCGTACCAGTACAGCGCCTGACGTTCCGCGGTTGCATCGGCGGTCGTCGGTGTCATCGTTGGCGTGGACCTGAGCACTGCAAGGCCGTAGCCAGCGGCCAGCCCGACGCCAAGCAGCGCCACGCCCGCGAACCCCGCCATCCAATACCTGGTGTTGTGATTCATGGGGCCGACTCCTGTTCGGGAAGCAGATAGGCGAGCTGTGCCCAGGCGCGGCCGAGATCCCGTACCAGCCTGGCATGCTCGACATGTATTTCGATCTCATCGCGGCGCGCTTCGATCCACGGTTGCAGATCAGCGCCGGCGCCGTAGGCCGCCAGTGCCGCCTGGCTACGGTCATGGGCCAGCGGCAGCGCTTGTTCCGTGTGTCGCGTGATCTGGCGCTGCAGTCCATGCCACTCGGCAAGCTGGCGTTGCAGCGCCTCCAATTGGGCGCGTCGCGCTTGCTCGTAGTCCGCTGACGCCGCATTCCGCTCGGCGCGGCGCGCGGCAATATCGCGCTCCTGTCGGTTTCCCTTGAACAGCGGCAAGCCGATGCTGAATTCCAGCATCAGCATGTCGCTACGGGCTTTGCCTGTTGGTGACCGGTCGCGCTGTCCGTAGGTCACGCCCAGACTCCAGTCGGGATGCTTCTCGGCTATCGCGGCATCGACACCTGCTTCGGCGACTGCGTTGCGCGAGTCCCACGGCAACAGCGGTGCCAGACGATCTATCGAATTCAGGAGCATCGGCTCGCTGATGGGCAGAATGCCGAGATCCGGCGTCGCGCCAGTGGCCTCGACTTCTGTTGATGCCGATCCCAGCCAACGCGCGAGACCTGCGCGGGCGGCCTCTACTTCCGCCTGTGCCGCGTCGATGCGGTTTTCAAGGTGGAGCGATGCGGCCCGCGCGGCGAGAGCATCAGTTGCGCTGCCGGTGCCGCCCGCCAGCCGCGCCTTGCTGGTATCGACTGCGATCTGCGCAGGTTCGCGCATTGCGCGCAGTGCTGCGGCTTCGTCCTCTGCGGCCCGCAGGGCGATCCACGCTTGCGCCGCGGATTGCCGGACCACCGCCCGCTCGGCGACGGAGAGAGACTCGGCCTGCGCAACACCGCTGTCGGCGATTTGCTGGCGGGCCCGGAGTTTGGCGCGAGCAGGGAAGTCCTGCATGACGCCGATCTGCTTCATCGTCATGTCGTCGGCGCCGAGTTCAAAGGCGTTGGCGCCGGTGACTGGCCAGTTGGCTATGCCGAGCTTGAGGCGCGGATCGGGCAGCTGTGCGGCGCGTGCTGCATCCTGTTGTGCCGCATCCAGCTGCGCTTGTCGCGCGGCCAGCGAGGGCGCGCGTTCGACCGCCTGGCGCAGGGCATCGTCGAAGGAAATGACAATCGAAGTCGGCCAGGCAGGGCCGGCGAGAAGCAGCAGTGCGAACAGCTGCGGCATCCAGCAAAGCGGGCCGCACTGGCGGTGCGGTGATGGAAGGGACATGAGCAACCTCCGGACACGCAAAGACGGGCTTGCCGCCGGAGCCGGCGGCAAGAACGCGAGTCGGGGTCGGGGTCTAGATCAGCAGGCGGCAGAAGCGCAGCGAGGGTGGAGGGTCTGCTGGAGTGGCGGGAACATTGGCTGGGTTGGGGCCGGCCCGCAGTGTCAGATGCACGTCAACAGGTACAAAATACAGCGGCAATACAATCGGAGCGACGGCTTGGGGTGCGTGCACTTCAGCACGTACCGCGTGATCACCCTGACAGTCCTGGTGGCAGAGCGCCGGAGCTTGTGGATCCGGGACAGACATGCCCATCGCCTCACAGGCAGGAATCCCAACATCCGTCATCTGGGCGGGTGACGAAGCCTCGCCGAGTGGGCAGATATAAGCGGCCAGCGCCATCTGTTGAAACAGCATCATCGACAGCACGAACCAAATTACGCGCAGTCGTGAATGGCGAGTTCGAAGCCTTTGAAGCGACGTCATTACAGCGGGAGTCTACTGTAGACAGGATGTCCAGAGCGTGGCTTCCGCGCACGATTCGAAACCGGTCTGCAGTCGTGAGACTTTGCGGAGACAAGAACCCCACGAATTGCGGGACATTGGTGTCATTTCGAGACCTGGGTGAGAGCTTTTGAAACTCCGTGTTGGTGCCAGTGGGAGACACTTGGGATTCTCGTAACTAAGGGAAACAACTCATAAAATTGGGTTCGAGCGAGCTCGATTCCCCTATTTCTACCCACAATTTAGGCGCGGGCACTGCCGATGGCTTGCGGGCCGGCATTCTGCCGCCCCGACTCCCAGGGGTCACATCAATTGCCCTGCCACTCGAGGCCCCGCCTGGCGCGGCCGTAACGACATCTAGACCCATCGCCTGACCCCTCCGACCCGTCCGGGACTTGCGGGTTCGCCGTGTTTCGTGATACACCATCCATAAGTGAATACATGTACTCACACAACACGCACGGACTCAGCAACAAAGCTCCGAATGCGAGCCGCCGCCGCACTGCTGGCCACCGCGCTGCTAGCGGGCTGCGCGACAGAGCTGATCCCGACTGAGCCGCCGACCCGCATACCCGCCCAGCGGCTGGTACTCGACACGTTGAGCGGCAGGCACCAGATCGTCGCGGCCGACTCGGCACCAGCGCGATTACTCGCCACCGAATACCCCGGCCGTCCGGTCCGTGCGCCGATGGCCGCCGCCGGCGTGATCTCGCTGAACAACGTCTCGATTTCACTCGCGCTCGGCACCACCGCGCCGCGCGCCCCCACCACCGAAGTGTCCGAGGAGTCTCGTCCATGACCGCCATACGCCACACCATTGTCCTATTGCTCGCCCTCTGCGGCGCCTCCGCCATTGCCGCCCCGGCCACCGATCCGGCCGAAACCGAGTGGGTGCAGCAGGCCGAGGACAAGCTGCAGGCCACTTTCGAGAACCTGCAGTTCGAGAAGATCGCCGCGAGTGAAGTGCCGGGCCTCGTCGAGATCTACTCGGGCGGCAAGATCCTGTACTACCAGCCGGAGAAGGAGCTGCTGGTGCTCGGGGAGATCTACGCCGCCAACGGCGTCTCGCTGACCGAGCAAAAGGTCTCCGCATTCGCCGCGCAGAAGGCCGGCAACATTGATCGCAGCCTCGCCCTGGTCGTGGGCGATGGACCGAAGGAAGTGATCGCGTTCGTGGACCCGGACTGCGGCTACTGCCGTCAGGCAAACGCCTGGTTTCAGGCGCAGGACTTTCCCGATGTGAAGGAGCTGGTGTACTTCATGCCGGTGAAGGGCCGCGCGCAAGCCGAGGCGCGCGCACTGGAAGCGGTGTGCGCCACCGAGCCCGAGCGCCGCGCCGCGCTCACGCGCGCCTTCGACACCTCGGCGCACCTGGACCTGTCTCAAAGCGTGCGCTGTCCCGAAGGCCTGCAGCTGCTGGCGAAGCAGGCCGAGACGGCCCGCGCCGTGGGCGTGTACGCCACCCCGTTTTTCATCATCGACGGGGAAGTGATCGCCGGGTTCGACAAGACGCGGCTGACAGAACTGCTCGGGACGCCGGCCGCGGCCTCCCGAGCCTCTCTGGAACCACGCTGAGAAACGCGGCGTGAAGCGCATGCCTTCCGGCGGACGGGCGGACCACATGCCCACCGCATGTCACCCGAATCACCGCAATCGGCGGCGCGGGGCCGCGGGGTTGTGGCGAGGCGGCGCGCCGGTCCGGGCGCGCCCGTCTCAAGCGATGCAACCGGACCGCCACCATCAATCATCGGGAGAACATTCATGCACGTAATCCAGCAGCTGCGCACGCGGGCCCGCGCCGGGCTCCAATCCCTCACCCACGCCATCAGCGCCTTGACCGGCCTGGGGCTGGCCACATCGGCCCCGCACGGCATGCACGGCGCATTCGGTGCGCACCGCAGGGCCATCGGCATGATGCTGCTTGCCGTGGCGGCGCTGCTGGTCAGCGGCATGGCCGCGGCATTCTCCGCGCCGGCGGCCGGTGACTTCGGCTACGACGTCTACGACATCGTGGTGAACCAGATCCTGAACGGTCCCATCGGGTTCATCGGCGGCCTGTTCCTCATCGTGTTCGGCGCCACGCAGATCATGAAGAACTGGGTGATGACCATCCTGTGCATCATCGCCGGCACCGTGCTGATCCGCGCCGAGGCGCTGGTCGTGACGCTCGGCGACCTGGTGCGCTGACCCCGCCGTGCTGCCGCTCACGGTCCGTGTACCCCGTTACCTGCATCTGCCGCTGCAGATCCTCTGGTTCGACCTGGAGGACATCGCCGTCATCGTCGCCTGCTACGCACTGTGGCTGGTGGTGGACCAGTGGTGGATGCTGTTCGGCGTGGTGCTCGGCCCGTGGGCGTTCAAGACCTACAAGGCCGAGCGGCCGCGCGGATTCGTGCAGCACACGCTGGTGCGCTACGGCGTGCAGCGGCTGCAACACTATCCGCCGGCCCACATCGCATGCTTCGCGGAGTAGGGCGTGCTGAAGTCCATCTTCCTCGCAACCCTCGATGCCGCCCAGGCGAAGAACCGGCTGCTGACCTTCGCGTTCCTGATCCTGCTGACGCTGAACATCTTCAACACCATCAGCCTGCAGCGCGCCCGCAACCTCACCCAGACCGTGATCGTGCCGGTCGGCGGCGGCAGCGGCATGAGTGTCGGCCACGGCAAGGCCTCCGAGGAGTACCTGCGGCACATGGCGCGCTTCGTCACGCAGATGGTGGGCACGTGGACCGCCTCCAGCGCCCGGCCGCAGCTGCAGGAGCTGTTGACGTTGTTCGCCCCGGAAGTGGTCGGCAAGGCCCAGGGGGAGTTCGAGAAGATGGCCGCGCAGATCGAGCGCTTCCCGTCGATCTCCTCGGTGATGCGCTGGCAGGGCGATCAGGCGCTGCGCATGAAGCCCGGCCTCATCCAGGTCGCCGCGGTCAAGGATCGGCTCGTCAACGGCAGTGTCAGCGAGACCACGCCGATCCACTACTGCATCGAGTACCGCATCGACGCGTCGCGCTTCTGGGTGCTGGGACTGCGCGAGATCGAGGGAGCGGGCGTGGATCGCTGCTTCATCCCCGACAAACCCGCCACGAGGCCAGGCCCATGAACGCCAGAGCAATCCTTCCCTTGGTCGGCATCCTCGCCGCGGCGGCCGCGATCGCCGAGGAACGCGTGCTGCCCGAGCAGCCCACCACGGTGCTGGTCAGCAACCGCGACGTGAACCGCATCCATTGTCCGCAGGGCGTGCAGGATGTGATCTGGTCGGCCGAGAAGCCGGTGAAGGTCAGTCGCGCCGGCGACAACGTGTTCGTGAAGTTCCTGGTGGCCAAGCAGGGCGAACGCGAGACCTACGCCACCGCGCCGCTCGACGTGCATGTGGTGTGCGGAGGAGCCGTCTACACGCTGATCTTGCATCCGAGTGCGATGGACTCGGTGACGGTGCGTCTGGGCGATGCGCGCCGCACGCAGCTGCAGGCCGTCGCGCGGGAGTGGGGCAGTCTTGCCATCGAGGATCAGCTCAAGCGCCTGACGCTGGCGGTGTACCGCAACCAGATTCCCGACGCGTTCACCAGGAAGGTGATCACCACGGGGGATCCGCGCCGTAACCTCGCCATCTACCGCAACGCCCAGGTCGTCGGCCAGAGCGAGGTCATCGCCCCCGGCATCGGGCTCAAGGCCGTCGAGTACGTCGTCATCGCGGGCGAAGCCATGCAGCTGTCCGAGCGCGACTTCCTGGTGGCGCAGATGGGCGATGTCGTGGCGGTCACGCTCGAGCCGCTCGCGCTGAAGAAGGACGAGGTGGCGCGCCTGATTGTCATTGAACGCGTGGCCGAGACGGGAGAGTTGCCATGACCTGGACCCGCTGGTGGCTGACCTTCATCCTGTCGACGCTGGCCGCGGTGCTGGTCTCCATCGCCGCCGGCGATTTCGATCAGGACCAGAAAGCGGCGCAGCGGCGCGCGGCGATCGAACAGGCGCGCCGCACCAGCGGCGTGGACGGCAAGCTTGCGCCGGTGGATGGCCATGAGCGCTGACGCGAGCGCCGAGAACGCCGGATTGAAGGCGCGACTGAAGGCCTGGTTCGCGGGCCTGCCGCGCGCGCGCCGCCTGAACCTGGTCAAGGTCGTCGTGGTTGCCGGTGCGGCGCTGCTGATCTGGGCCGCCTACGGCGCCAGGAAGGGCGGCGAGGAACCGCCCCGTCCGGCGCCGACCCGCGATGTCACGACGGTGACGCTCGGCGATGCACGTCTGGAGGATGACATCCGCGCGCAGTTCGAGCGCGATCGCCAGGAGATGGTCAGCCAGAGCAGCCAGCAGGCCAAGGTCCAGGACCGCCAGGCCGCCGAGCTCGTCGCGCAGCAAAAGCAGCTGGAGCTGATGCAGCAGGCGCTGGTGGCGATGAACAGCGCACCGGGCGTCAAGCTCGACGGTAACCCGCCCGATGATCCGGAGGCTTGGGCCAACGCGCCGAGCGTGTCCGGTGAGCGGCTGAACCGCAGCGCCACGCTTGGCGCCGGTTCCGCCGCGGCGAGCGCGCCGCCGCCGCTGCAGTACGTCGGCGACATCGGCGTGGTGACCGATCCGGTGATGGCGCCGCAGCGCACGGCCGCGCCGGCGGCCGCCGCGGACGCAAAAAAAAACGGTCGACGCTTTTTTCTGCCGACCAGTTTTATGCCGGCGAAGCTGCTCACGGGGCTCAAGGCGAAGACCGTTGAGAGCGCGCGCGAGGATCCGGAGCCGATGCTGCTCCGGATCCAGGCCCCGGCCGTACTGCCCAACGAGGTGCGCGCGCAGCTGCAGGGCTGCTTCGTGATCGCCCACGGCTACGGATCGCTCGCCAGTGAACGCGTCGAGGCGCGCCTGGTCTCGCTGTCCTGTGTCGACTACGAAGGCCGCTCGGTGATCGAGCAGGAAGTGAAGGGCATCCTCGTCGACCAGGACGGTGTGAAGGGACTGGCCGGTCATCCGGTGACGAAGATGGGCGCCAACCTCTCGCGCATGTTCGTGGCCGGTCTGGTCGATGGCGCGGGCGAGGCGTTCTCGGCCGCCAGCGCCACCACCTCGATCAGTCCACTGGGTCAGACCAGCACGGTCGACGCCGGCCAGCTCGGTCGCGCCGGCCTGGGTCGTGGCATCAGCAACTCGGCCGGTGAGCTTTCCAGGATCTACGCCGAGCTGGTGCGCCAGAGCTCGCCGGTGATCGAGGTCGGTCCATCCAAGGCCGTCTCGGTGCTGGTGACCGAAGGGGTGTGGCTGGAGGTGAATGACTATGCGACCGATGATTCGATCTAGCCTTGCCGCGGCGCTGCTGCTGCTCGCTGGCTGCCAGGCACTGGTGCCGTACGACAGCGAGTTCGCCTGCGCCAGGAGCCAGGACTACGGGCAGTGCATGGATGTGCAAAGCGCCTACGAGGAAGCTCGCGGCACGCAGGGCAGTGCGCCCGCGCCGGCCAGCGTGCCGCTGCGCGCATCCGGCCCGCGCGCCCCGGCGCAGTCCGCGCCGGCGCAGCCGCCCGAGCTGCGCGGTGACTTGCTGCGCGAAGCGTTTGAGCCGGCCGACGCCGCGGCGCGCCTGCGCGACGCGCGCTACCGCGAGCTCGCCGGTCTCATCGAGGAGCCGGTCACGCCACTGGTGCGCGCCCCGAAGGTGCTGCGCACGCTGATCGTTTCCTACAGCGCCGGTGACGCGCTGTACATGCCGCGCTACGTGTACTACTTCGCCGAGGACGCCCGCTTCGTGCTTGGTGATTATCTGCAGGCCGCGCCTGCCGAGCGCACGATGTATCCGAACGGCGGCCCGGCGCAGCGGAGCGCGCCGTGAACCTCTTTGATCGCCTGGCGCGCTGGTTCACGCCAGCGGAGGCGCCGCTCATCACCGAGCGCGATGTCGAGCAGCTGGCCGCCCGCCACTCGCTCTCGCATTATCTTGCCTACGAGACCTGGAACGAATCGCGCCGCGAGTACGGACTGGCCGGCGGCGCCTTCGGCTATCTGTGGGAGTGCCGGCCGCTGGCGTTCCTCACCGACAAGTCGCAGGAGTCCCTGGCCGGGCTTCTGCGCCAGGAGTATCCGCCGCACACCACGGTGCAGTTCCTGCTGTATCCGGATGATGCGCTCGATGCGCACCTGGCCACGTACCTGCGCCTGAAGCAGCGCCCGGAGCCCATCGTGCAGCAGGCGGCGCGCAACTACGCGCAGCATCTTTCGGCCGGCCGCGCCGGGTTGCCCACCATGGGCGGCACGCCGGTGCGCAATTTCCGCCTGCTGGTGGCGATCAAGTGCGCCGAGGCCTTCCAGGACGAGCGCATCAAGTGGATCGAGGAGATGCTGACGCAGGGTGGCCTCGCGCCGGCGATGCTGGGGCCGCCGGCGTTCCTGGACCTGATGCGCCGGCTGCTCAACAGCCACGCGCCGGTGAACACCGCGGTCCACGATCCGGCCGTGCCGCTGCGCCACCAGATCGTGCAGGCCGAGACGCGCATCGGCGTCGAGGAGGATCACATCCGCATCGGCGCGCGCTTCGCCGCGTGCCTGACGCCCAAGAGCATGCCGGCCTCCGGCCAGCTCGATCGGCTCGCGATCAACCAGCTGATCGGCGGCTACGGCGGCCCCGCGGACGACGGCACCCAGATCACGCAGCGCTTCCTGTGGACCACCACCGTGTTCTTCGAGACCTCGGCGGCGGACATCCGTCGCAAGGCCAGCATCATGGCGGCCCAGCGCGTGGGCGGCACCATCGCCAAGGATCTGGCGCGGCGCAATGCCGAGATGGCCCAGGACCTGGAGGAACTGGAGCAGGATCGTTTCGTCGATGTGATCACCTCCGTGTGGGTGTTCGCCGACAGCGCCGAGGAACTCAACCGCGGCATGGCGCGCTGCCGCGGCCTGTGGGAGCAGGAACGGTTTGTCATGCAGCGCGAGAGCGCCATCGGCATCCCCATGCTGCTGGTGGCGCTGCCGTTCGGGCTGTACCTGACAAAGAACAACGTGGTGATGCTGCAGCGGCATTTCACGATGTCGGCCCGTGCCGCATCGCATCTGTTGCCCGTGCAGGCGGACTTCGGCGGCCGCATGCGCCCCGCCCAGCTCTATGTCGGTCGCAAGGGGCAGCTGGTGAGCGTGGATGTGTTCGACCGGCGCGCCAACAACCACAACTTCCTGGTCTGCGCCGGCAGCGGCGCCGGCAAGAGCTTCCTGATGAACAAGCTGGTCGGCGACTACTACGGCATCGGCGCGCTGATCCGCATCGTGGACATCGGCTACTCGTACGAGAAGCAGGCCATGCTGTGCGGCGGCCGCTACATCGATGTGGGCGAGGAGGCCCACCGGCTGTGCCTGAACCCGTTCACCACGGCTGGCGCGGGGCAGCGCGCCGACGCGGAGAGCGACGAGCTGGCCATCGCCAGCGTGCTGCTGACGATGGCGTTCGCGGCCACCGAGATCCCGCGCAACGAGAACAGCTACTACACGCTGATGAAGGACGCGGTGCGCTTCGCCCGGACGCGCGACGGCGGCGAGCGTGGCGTGGACCATGCGGCCGAGTATCTGCGCACCTTTCCGCTGCACGCCGCGGATCGCACGTTCGATGGCGCCGTTCCGCTGGCGCACCAGATGGCCTTCAACCTGCACGACTTCACCAGCCAGGGCAAGCATGGACGGCTGTTCAACGGGCGCAGCACGCTCAACATCGGCGCCGACGAGTTCGTGGTGCTGGAGCTGGAGCGCATCATGAACGACGCCGAGCTGTTCCAGGTGATCGCCATGCAGGTGGTCAACGCGATCACCCAGGACCTGTACCTGTCGGATCGTTCCCGGCAGCGCTTCATGGTGTTCGACGAGGCGTGGCGCTACTTCTCCAGCACCCCGATGATCGCCAACATGATCAAGGAGGGCTACCGCCGCGCGCGCAAGTACGGCGGGGCCACCGGCATCATCACGCAGTCCCCGCTCGATCTGCGCGGATTCGGCGAGGCCGGCGTGGTGATCAAGTCCAACTCGGCGTTCAAGTTCTTTCTGGAGTCCCAGGACTACCAGGCCGCCGTGCAGGCCGGCATTCTGGACTACGAGGGACTGCTCTTGGATCTGGCCCGCAGCGTGCGCAACATGCCGCCGCGCTACTCCGAGGTGCTGTTCGACACACCCTTCGGCGCCGGCATCGCGCGCCTGTGCGCCGACCGGTTCACCTACTGGATGAACACCACCACCGCCAGCGAGGTCGCGCGGTTCAAGTACACGCTGGACCAGGTCGGTGATCCGGTGGCGTGCATCCACCGCCTGGTGCAGGAAGATGCGGCCGCGGCCGCGGGGCAGGCCGCATGAGGCGGATCCTGGCATCCGTGCTCGCCGCGCTCATGTTGCCCGGCGCGCACGCGTCCGAGCAGACGCCCGAGGAGCGCGGCTCGGCCGCGGCGGGCAGCGTGCGCGGCGTGTTCGGCAGCGAGCAGGGGCTGGTCGCGAACGGTATCGAGCCGTTCAGCGCCGAGCGGCCCATGCGCACGGTCGATGGGCAGGCGTTCGAAGCGGCATTGGCCTGCGAGGCCTCACGGCAGTTCCTGCGCGTCACGATGGTTCCGCAGGGCAGCGACATCGGCCGGGTGGTGGTGGAGATGGACACGAACCTTGATGGCACCACCGACCGCGCCGTCAACTTCACCGGGCCGTTCGCCGGGCTGTGCGGCAACGGGCTGATCCGCTGCGCGCCGGGCAGCTGGGACGACTGCCATTTCCTGCAGTGGGATACGGACGGCGGCGTGCTGGGACTGCGCGAAGTGGCGCAGCAGCGCATGGGCGCGTGCTACTGCTTCAACGCCTCCTGCGGGAACAACCTGCTGGTGGTGAACAGCGAAAAGGTGGTGGGGGACCTGGGCGCCTCGGTGCTGACGGCCGCCGCGCAGCTGCTGCCGCGGGTCAGCGCCACGCGTGCGGTGAGCGATGCGCTCTCGGTGCGGTTTGTCGGCCAGCGCGCCGGCTGCGGCATCGATGCCTCGCCCGAACAGTTTTTCAGGCATCCGAACGACATGGCCGCGGCGGGCGCGGCGGCCCTGTCGGTACCCGGCTCGGTGGCGAACTTCGTGTCCGGCACGGCCGAGGCGCGAAATCGTGGCATCGCCTCCATCCGCTGCGAGATCAATCGCACCGTCGCCACCAACGAGATCCGCAAGTCCGACATCCTGAACTTCCTGTCCACCACGCGCGGCAACTACCAGGACTGCGGCCCGGGCTGCATGCGCTTTCTGATCGGGGAAGTGCGCGAGAACTTCTACGATGGCAACAACTGCACGGTGTTCGAGGAGGATCTGCGTCTGCAGGTGCTGCGTCCGGAACGCATCCAGTCGATCCGGCTGACGCGCATCGGCTGGAACGACCAGGTGCAGCTGCTGGTGGACGGGACGCGCTACTACAACTCGTACCCGGACTGGGAGGACGGAGACTTCCCGCCGCGCTTTCGCATCGGCCTGTCGTGCAACTGGGGCGATGACCATGACCGCAACGTGGACATCAGCCTGCTGCCGGGCTTTGGCACCATGGGGATCAAGACCGTGCGGCTCAGGACCGCCGTCGGCCATACCGGTCAGGGCTTCGCCTTCATTGAGGCGCGCGTGGCCGAGGCCTGCGAGCTCGCCCCCGAGCAGATCGTGGACGGGTGCGCCGCGACCGCCGCCAACCCGCGCTGCCGGCTGCGCAATGAATGGGTCGACGGCGTGCAGACCGTGGCCTCGTACCTCACCACCGGACTTGGCCCCCTGCCCAGCAGCCGCACGGTGGGCAACAGCTGCCAGCTTGATACGGGCAATCGCAGCTGGTGGCGCACGGAGCGCGAGTACGACTGCGACACGGGTCAGCCGCGTCTGGACCTGTCCGCCGACGCCGAGCGCTACCAATCCATCCATCAGTCGATCGATCTGTCGAGCGGCGCGTTCACCGATCTTTTGCGATCGGCCGACGGCACCACGCAGTCCGTGGCCAGTTCGATTCCGGTGCTGGCCGAGCGCGGCACCGCTGCCTGCACGCCCACCTGCCGCACCCGCCGCCTGCGGCCCGGTTCCAGTGTCGGGACCGCCGGACCGACCACCGCGCTGAACGTCACCGGGGTCGCCTACGACTTCACGTTCCGGGACTGCGAGGGAGGCACCTGTCCGGTCGAGCCCGGTGAGGAGGTGGTCGGTGCCTGCGATTGCCACAACAACTTCGCGCAGGCGGTTTCGATGATGCAGACCATCCGCATGGTCGCGGAGGACACCTCGTGCGAAGCGCCGCAATAGCGCTCGCACTGCTGCTCGCCGCGGGCGGCGCGCGCGCCCAGGTGCAGATGTGCGCGGCCGACCTCGATGCCGACGGCGACATCGCGCAGGCCGAGACCGCCACGTGCGCGGATCTGCCGGGCGGGGCGTTGTGTCCACTGCAGCAGACCGCCTGCACGATGACGCCCGGGCCTGACGGTCTGCCGCCAAGCTTCGCCTGCCCGCTGAACCCCGCACGCGCTTGCGTCGAGGACGGCAATGGTGGCGCTTCGTGTTCGCCGCACGCCTGCTTCGAGCGCAGCGGCGTGCCGGCCGAGCTCTTCGAGCCGGCAGATCCGGCTCCCGCGAACAACGGTCCCCGCGATGGCGCCGGCAACTGCATCGGTGACCTGCAGGTGTTCGCCGGCGAGTCCACGCGTTGCCGACGCGCCGGCGCCGAGACGCTGTTTCACAACTGCTGCGCCAACAAGTCCAGCGTGATCCATGACAGCGGCGGCGGCTTCGGCAGCATCGGCATGAAGCTGAAGATCGTCCAGACCATCGGCGGTGCCGCCTCGGTCGCGGCAACCTCCGGCCTGGAGGCGGCCAACGCGTTCCTGCTGAACTCCTTCAACCCCACGACCATGGCCATCGGTCTGGCCGTGGGTGTGCTGATGGACATGCTGCTGCAGACCTGCGATGCGCGCGACATGGAGGCGGCGCTGTTGAAGGACTCCGGATACTGCGTGCGCGTGGGCAGCTACTGCGCCGAGCGCTGGCCGCTGATCGGCTGTGTGCAGAGGGCCGAGCGGCACTGCTGCTTCAACTCGAAGCTTGCGCGCATCGTGCAAGAGCAGGGCAGGGCGCAGCTGCCGGCCATGGGCGGGTTCGGCACACCCGAGGATCCGGATTGCCGGGGCTTCCGGCCGGAGGAGTTCCAGGCCATCGACTTCTCCAAGATCGACCTGTCCGAGTATTTCGACGAACTCACCACGCGCAGCCAGGCCGTCATCGAGGGGGAGATCCGCAGCAATGTGCAATCGGGTCTGTAAGGCACTGGCTGGCATGCTGGCGAGCATGACGGCATTCGCGGCCGCGGATCCGGTCCTCGGTCCGACCTATCCGATCGCCGAGCCCGACACGCTGGAGGAGATCGCGGCCGCGGCCACCACCACCGACTGGCAGGGCTGGATGCGCAGACAGCCGAAGGACTACAGCGCCTTCGACAGCGCGCAGCTGCCGCGCAATCGCGAGGCCGGCACCGCGTTGTTCGACCCGACCTACGAGCTGCCCGAGGATCTGGTCGACGAGGCCGGCCAGGTGCTCATCGCCCGGGGCACGCGCGTCAATGCGCTGGCCACCGTCCAACTGCCGGGCCGGTACATCGTGATCGGCCCCACCCCGGAGGACTATCGCTGGCTCGATCAGGTGGCCCGGCCCGGCAGCCGTGACAAGGTGCTGATCGCCAGCGGCAACGTGCTGGTCGAGCGCGAGTCCACCGGCCGGCAGTTGTACGCGCTGGACGAGCGGTTCGTGGAGCGCTTCGGACTGTCGGGCATTCCCAGCATCGTGCAGCAGGAAGGCACCAATCTCAGGGTGCGGCGCTATGTGGTGCGCTAGGCGCCTGGCGTGGCCGCTGCTGTTGCTGCTCGTCGCCTGGGCCGCGGCGCCGACGGCGCAGGCCAAGTGCCAGCCCGGCGGCATGATCAACCCGGTGACCGATGTGGTCTGGGACTGCATCTTTCCGATCTCCATCGCGGGGATCCCGGTCGATCTGGGCAATCATCCGCCCGACAACGAGAACAGCGGCTTCTTCTGCGAATGCGCCGGTCAGGGAATCGCAGGGCTGGGATTCCTGGTCAGCTTCTGGGAACCGGCCCGCATGGTCGACACGGTCAAGGACGCGTGGTGCTTTCCCGGCATCGGCATGGAGCTGTCGAACCTTTCCACCGGCTGGGGCTACACCGGCGGCGGGTCATACCGGCCGGGCGGCGTGGGCAATATCGCGTTCCAGCACTACCACTACTACGTGATGCCCATCTGGGCGGTGCTGGACCTGTTCACCGACATCCCCTGCCTGTCGGACGAGACGAGCTTTGATCTGGCCATGGTGAGCGAGGTGCGTCCGGACTGGGGCGATGATCTGACCGCGGCCAACCTGTTTCCGGAAACCGCGCTGATGGCGAACCCGGCCACGGTGCTCGCGTGCATGGCCGATGCGGCGGCATCGGCGATCCAGAAACCCATCGACGCGTTGTACTGGTGCATGGGGGCGTGGGGCACGACCTACCCGGCGACGGGCCACATCGTCGCCAAGGACTATGTCGCCGCCAATGCCGGCATCGCGGCCAAGGCGCTGTACGTGAATGCGCGCACCGGGCTGCTCGCCGATCGCGCGGTGAATTACTGCGGCACCACCTACATGCCCATGTGGGTGAAGAGTCACTGGCGCATCCAGGAGGTGGATCCGGTGACCGACAACCGCTGCCACGCGATTGGCCATCCAGGGATCCTGTGGACCAGCCGCAAGAACAAGACCGTCGGCGGCGACAATTTCTCCTGGCTGCTGTTTCGCAAGGTGGAGTGCTGTGTCGTCATCTTCTGAACATCGCTTGCGGCTCCTCGGCGCCGTGCTGCTCATGGCCTGCCTGCGCCTGGATGCGGCCGAGGCGCCGGCCGAACTGGCGCGCCGCGCCATGCAGGACGCGGCGCAGGTGCAGATCGACGTGCAGCCGGGAACATTCGATGCGGAGCGCGTCAGGCGCGATGCCGAGGCGGCACTGGCGCGCGCGCGCGAGGACATCGCCCGACAGGCCGCCGAACGCCGGGCGCGCACCGAGGTGACGGTGTCCATCTCCGCGGCCGGGCTGCAGATCGATGCGCCGCCGGATGCGGCCGCAACCCAGGCCTCCGAGACTGCGCTGGCCGGAAGACTGGTGGTCGCCATCAGCGCCTCGATGCCCGAAGAGATCGTGCGCGAATACGCCCGCCAGCTGGACGGCGTGCCCGAAGCGATATTGGTACTGCGCGGATTCATCGGGGGCGCGCGCACCGTGAAGCCCACCGTCGAGTGGATCGAACGCGTGCTGCGTCAACACCCGGGCGATCACGAGGGTCCGCACTATCGCGTGGACATCGTGGTGGATCCCATCGCCTACCGGATGCTGGGCATCCGTCAGGTGCCGGCCTTCACCTACCTGCCCGGTGTGCAGGACCTGCGCCACTGCGATGCCGAGGTGTTGTCGGCGGCGCGCATGGTCTATGGCGCCGTGGCGATCAGCGGCGCGTTGCAGGCGCTGGCACCGGCCATCGTGGTGCCGGAGCGCATCGTGCGCCAGACCGGAGGCCGGCTATGAACCGGCGAGTGTGGGTTGTCATGGCGGTGGCCGTCGCAATGGTCGCGCTGCTGCAGGCGCTCCCGCTGGTGTTCCCGATGACCGACTCGGTGAGGTATCACGTGCTGCTGCGGGTGGCCGGTGATCCGGTCAAGGGTGACTACGTCAATGTGGCGCTGTATCACGAGTCCATCGACAAGTCCCAGGCCGTGCGCCTGACCAAGCGCGTGGCCTGCGTGGCCGGCGATCAGTTGCGCTCCGAGCGCGGCGGCCACTGGTGCAACGGACAGTACCTGGGTCAGGTTCTCAGGCGCGACTCATACAGCGTGCCGCTGCCGCAGTTCATCTGGAATGGCCCCGTCCCGGCGGGCAAGGTGTTCCTGACCGGCGATCACGTGCGCTCCTTCGACAGCCGCTACTTCGGGTTCGTCAACGCCGCGGCGCTCGAGCGCCTGCGGCCGCTGTTCTAACCCATGCCGCGCGCCTGCCTGCTGTTGTTGTTGCTGGTGGGCAATCCGCTCATCGGCGCGGAGCGCGCGCCCGAGAAGCATGGCTACTGGTGGAGCGAGGATCCACCTGTGGCCGCCCCACTGACGCAGCCCGAGTACCAGCGGCTGGGTCCGCCGCCGGATGAGTCGGCGCTGCTGGGGATGCACCCCAAAGAGGTCGAGTCGCTGATCGAGTCCTATCGCCAGAACGCGGTGTGGCAGGCCACCCCGGAGGCGGTGCGCTGGTACTACCAGCTGCAGGACTTTGCGCGACGGCGCGCGCGGGCGTTCATGAACGTCACCGAGGTGGTGATGCTCGAGAACCCGGATCTGAACATGCAGACGGTCTATCCGACCAATCCGGTGGGCCAGGCCGCGCGCGTGGCGCAGCGCACGTCGAGCATGACCCAGCGGCTGGCGGAGGAAGCAGGCCGCGCAGCGCTGGTGCTGCTGACCCGGCCGGGCTGCCCGTACTGCGACGAGCAACGCAAGATCCTGAACTATTTCCATGCCAGGCACGGCTGGGACATCCGCGAGATCGACATCGAGGAGAGTCCGGACCTGGCGGCGCGGTTCGCCGTCAGCTACGCGCCGACGACGGTGGTGCTGTTTCGCGATTCACCGCAGTGGGCGCCCGTGGCGCTGGGCGTCGAGACCCTGGAGCGCGTCGAGGAGAGTGCCTATCGCGCGCTTCGCCGCGTGCACGGCGAGGTCGCTCCGGACCAGTACTCGCTGCAGGAGTTCAACGACGGGGGTCCCTACGATCCCCGCAAGGAGTCCCCATGAGGATCGCGCGCGCCCTATATATAAGTGTCGGACTGGCGTGCCTGCCGCCGCTCGCCGCCGCCCAGACGGCGGACTGGGTCTCGGACTGGTTCGCCTCCTCCACCACCACCAGCGCTGGCGGCTACCAGAGCCAGCAGCGCGGCTACTACACGCTGGGTTCGTTCCAGGGGCGCTGGCGGCTCGGCAACGACTACCTGGTCTCCGCGACGCCGCCTTCCTACAAGGTCGGTTGCGGTGGCGTGGATCTGTTCGGCGGCGCGATGAGCTACCTGGACGCCGAGTACCTGGTCGAGAAATTCGAGCGCATCGTCCAGGCCGCGCCGGCGTTCGCGTTCAACCTGGCGCTGCAGGAGTTCTGCAAGCCATGCGTGGCCGCCATGGAGGCCATGGAGCAGATCACCGACCAGCTCAACAGCATGCAGATCAACGATTGCCGCCTGTCGCAGCGCCTGGCGGCGGTGATGGTGGAGCCGGATGATGCCAGTCTCGACGCGTTGAAGAGCGAGGTGGCCTCCTCGGTGTCGATCGGCGATGGCCTGCGCAAGAATGTGCAGTCCTTCATGGATGCCATGCGCGGCGCGGGCAACACGCTGCCCGATGACACCAAGGTGGCGCTGAACGGCTGCGATGCGGTGTTCCGCGATACCTTCGCCAACGGCTCCATCATCGACAGCATCAGCGGCCGCATGGGGCTCGCCGACTATGCAGACACCATCCGCGGCGTGATCGGGGACGTCATCGTCACGCCGGTCGGCAACGACTACCAGATCGCGACGCTGGGCCCCTGCGCGCGCAACGACCTGGTGGACGCGGCGGATTTCGTGTCCGGCCAGTTTGAGCGCAAGTCCGTCGCCGGCGTGTGCGTGCCGAGCGGGGCGGATGCGATCGTGACCACGGTGGAGAACCGGCTCGACGGCATCATGGAGCGCCTGCAGACCGGTACTGCGCTCACGGCCGAGGATCTGGCCTTCATCGAGAACTCGCCGCTGCCGGTGTTCGCCGCGCTGCGCGACGCGGTGATCGCCGGCACCGCGCCGAGCGTGATCGCCCAGCTGCGCGAGCCGCTGGCGGTGGCCTTCGGTCACAAGATGATGGATGACCTGCTGCGCGCCATCCAGGCCATGACGCGCAAGGCGCGCGAGATCAACGAGAACGCCACCAAGGATCCGGCCTCCAGCGAGCGCTGCGAGCCGCAGCTGCTGCAGCGGGCGACGCTGGCCACAGTGAGCCTTGCCGACGGTGCGCGCGAGCAGCGCAAGGCGCTGCATGCCAACTACGCCAAGAAGACCGCGGAGATGCTCGCGCAGCTGCAGACCTCGCGCGAGCTGCTCGAACTGCGGCGCCAGACGCTGAACAAGCAGGCCACGGCCGTCAAGCAGTAGGCCATGCGCCACGGCACCTGGCTTCTCGCGTTGTTCGCCTCGGTGCTGCCGGCCACGGCCGGCGCCGTGGACATGGACTACTACACCTGGAACGCGTTCGACGAGACCGTCTCGGCGTTCCAGCGCGTCGCGCTGGTGATGCGCGATCCGGGATTCACGGTGTTCGTGCTGGTGTTCGCCGTCGGCGGCATCCTGATCGGCGGGCTGCTGGTGGCCTCCAAGGGCCTGCGTGGCCAGCAGGTGAACCCGATCGGATTTCTGATCCCGGCGATCATCGGGGTGGCGCTGTTCCGCGGACTGATCTGGCCCACCGGCACGCTGTACATCTACGACCCGGTGCGCAATGACACGGCGGCGGTCGGCGACGTGCCCGACGCGGTGATCCTGATGGCCGGCATCCTGAACAAGATCGAACGCGGCGTGCGCGAGATCGTGGAGACCGCCGCGGCGGATCCGGCCGCCGAACGCGCCGGGGCGCTGCGCTACAGCCTGGTGCTGAACGCGCTCAATGCCCGCGGCACCAACCTCTCGCTGGAGCGCAACCTCGTCAACTACTACCTGGACTGCGGCTTGCCGTCTATGAGCCTGGGATTCAATGGCGCAAGCCAGCGCGAGGCCGAACGAGCGACGGAGGACCTGTACACCAGTTTCGCGCGCTTCGCGCATCCTTCACTGGCCACCTACGCCTACACGGGGGCGGGCGACGCGACCGCCACGATGACCTGCCAGACGCTGTGGACCGATGTGCTGAACCCCGTGCTGGGCGGCTCGGCGGGCCTGGCCGAGGTCCGCGACATGGTCTGCGCGCGCACCGGTTTCGACATGGCGGTGCCGGCGCAGGAGGCGCGGTGCAACGAGGAGCTGCGCGATGTGTCGGCGCTGTTCGGCGTGACCACGGCCACCGACTGGCTGCCCTTCATCCGCTCCTCGCAGATCGCGGTCGGGATGACCAACGCGCTGCGCAGCGGGGATATCTCCGTGCAGCAGGGCGCGATGATCGATCGGCAGGTGATGAGCGAGGGCATGGGTGTGGCCGAGGCGCTGGATCGCTGGGTGCCCAAGCTCAAGGGATTCATGACCGCCGCCGCGCTCGGCATGCTCCCGCTGTGCCTGCTGTTCGTGGTGACGCCGATGGTGGGCAAGGCGCTGCAGCTGGCCACGGGTCTGTTCGTGTGGCTGACTTTGTGGGGCATCTGCGATGCCGTCGCCGTCACCATGGCCGCCGATGCCGCGGTCGAAGCGTTCGACCAGGTGTCGCGCTACGGGTTCTCGCACACGGCCTTCCTGCTGTCGCCCGAGAACGCGGTTGCCGCATTGGGCGTGTTCGGCAAGGCCAGATCCATGGCGCTGATGATGGCCACGGTGCTGGCCTACGGACTGCTGCACTTCGGCGGCTACGCGTTCACGAACATGGCGAGCAGCTGGCAGCAGGAGCTCGGATCCGCCGGCCAGAATGCCGGTCGCACGGTGCTTGCGCCCGAAGAGCGCGCCGCAATGCTGGGGCGCCTGGCCGGTTCGCCCGCCAGCGAGGCGACGCTGCATCAATACGGCCTGCCCGCGATGGCCGGCGCCGCCGCCATGGCCGGCGCCACCGGTGCGCGCGAGATGCAGCGGGTGGCGCCATACGTCACGCCCACCCTGAATTCGTCCGGGTCCACCGCCGGCGGCCATGACCGTGAACCCGACGCAGGGGAAGGCACCGCACTCTTCCGCTACACCGACGATCTCGGCGACCAGCGCGCCGCCCAGAACCTGGGGGAACTGGCCGGTCGCAGGAGCGTGGGCGGGGAAGTGTTCGCGCCGACCAAAGAGGCCGCGCAGTTTCGAAGCGAGCAGGGCTTGTCCAGCGCATTGAGCGAGCAGCAGTCGCTGGCGCACGCCGGCTGGGACGGCAGGGACAGTGGGACCCAGGCCGGCCGCCTGGCCGCCGGCGCCACCCGCGCCGATGCGGACCTGCTGGAACGTACCGCCCGCCGCGACCAGGTCGGGGCCGACACGCCCGAGGCCGCCGAGCTGCTCGCCCGTCAGCAGCGCACCAATCTCGCCGGCGCGATCGAGGGCGCCTCGCTCGACGAGTCGATCATTGCAGCGCGCGAGAGCGCCGCACGAGGGGCTGCGTTCGGCGAGGTGCTGGCCGATGAGGCCATGGCGCGCAACGTCGGCCGCACCGAAGCCACCAGCGTGGGCATGCAGTCGCGCGCGTTCGACGCGACGACGGAGGCGTTCGGCCGCGCCGGAGTTCAAGCGGGTGCCACGAACCAGCAGATGCGCTCGGCCGCCGAGGGCACTGCGATGACCGAGGCGGGCGACATGGCAACGCTGAACCGCCGGCTATCGCGCATCGGCGTGGGCGAGCGACTCGGACATTCCGATGTGGTTGATCTGCTGGGCGGCCTGGTGGGCATCGATACCCGGTCCGTGGAAGGCATCAAGCGGCTGACGGTATCCAGCGAGGGCGCGCGGCAGAGCGTCACGATCAATGCCGACGCATCCTCGAAGGAACGCGTCATCGATGCGATGGGGCTCGACCCCAAGACTGCCGAAGCGCTGCGTGCACGCGAGGGAGGATTCCGGCTTGGCGTGGCACTCGAAGCCGACGGCTCGGTTGCCTACGGCAATATCGAAACCGGCGGCCAGGTCTACCTGGTGGACCGCACCAGTATCGAGAACACGTTCAGCGAAGTATCGCGTTCCTCACTCGAACTCGGTGGCGGCCGCGCACAGTTCGACAACCCGCAGCAACTCGAGGCGCAGCTCGACCGCGTGTTCGAAGGCTCATCGCTTTACACGGGGATCATCACTACACGCGGCGATGCAGCCCTCACCGCAATGGCGTTGGGTCTCAGCCGATATTTCAATGAACGCGGTGTTTCTCTGGATGGGTCCAGCTCGGAGCAAGTTCAGGAGACTTTCGGCGGAGGCGGCAGGATTTCGGCGAACCTTCCATCTGGGCGTGCAGGAGCTGGAGCCATCTCGCCCGTTGAGGCGGGGATCAGTGGAAGCTTCGAGATGCGCAAGGTCGAAAGTGATCAGCGTGGGGCGCGCCTCGACCTTACCGCGGACTATGCACGTGACGCACTACTCTCGGCGCGGGCTGATGCCGTCGCGGAAGCTCGGCAGCAATTCGGATCTTTCAACGCAGACAATGAGAGCACAGCGCGTGAAGCCATTCTGCAGGGAATCCGTATTCGATTGGAGGAGAATTTGTCACGAACACGAGACGACGCGCTCGAGGAGACTCTTGGAGCGCGAGCTGGTCATGATGTCGAACCCGACTTCGCAGTTAGGCAGCGCGAACTTCGCGAGCAGGATGGAGCCCGCGGTGATGAGGTATCAACACGCCACGGAACGATAGCGCGGTGAAACCGATCTACATTCAGTCCTGGTCGATCGTGCTGTACCGATAGCCATGGACATCGCGAGTTGCGGTCAGCATTGCAGCACCCGTGGCAGGGTTGGTCTCAGTCCGATCTCGTCCGTAAATGAGATGAAATGGCCTCGCACGACCTGTGACGGCCGTGACAACGTCGTCGAGATACCAACGCAGGTTCCGCGTTACGCGATGGAACAGGGTCAGCGATTCGTTCATGCGAGGCTCCTCAGGCGTGGCATTCGCCAGTCGATTATGCCACGCATGAGCAGGCGAGCTTGGCCGAGCTTCCGGTTCCTCGCGCCACGTGCTTCCGCAAATCGACATCAATCCGCTTCGCCCGGGATACGTGATATTTGGCAATTGCGCGGTCGTCGGCGAGCCAAGCGGGAGCGCGCATTCCCTGCAGTTGGCAACGCACCATGAACGAAGTCCGGCGCTTCCAGTTGAAATGCCTGATCGCGATCGCCGCCCTGGCAGTCATCCTCACGTCAAGTGTGATCCAGGCCAATGACGAACCAGAGAATCCCCGCCCGAGTGGGGCCAGGATCTCGGGTAACACCTGGTGTGGACCGATGCTCCGGTCCGCGAATGATCCTCTCTACGCCATATTTGGTGACCTCGCGCGGTATGTGGACGCCGGGGCGACGGTTGTCGGGTACGCCGCGAACGAGCAGACCGGCAGTGAGAGGTTTGTTCTCTGTGGCTCTGTGCGCGGCAAGGATTCGAACTAGACGTGGGAACTGCCGCAACCGTTGCAGCAAACTGCTGGCTTGCTGCTGCCGGGGCATTCAATCTTCCACCGGGACTCCTGTATGCCGTGGCAGAAGTGGAGAGCGGTCTGAATCCCGCAGCGATAGCCCACGCGAACAATGGCACCCGGTCTGTCGGCGTCATGCAGATCAACTCTTCCTGGTTCGATCGACTCGCCTCAATGGGGATCTCCGAGGCGGATCTGAGGGACCCGTGTACGAATATCCGGGTTGGCAGCTGGATCCTCGCCCAGGGTGTACATCGGTACGGTTACAGCTGGGAGGCGATCGGGGCCTACTACGCCGGGCCCTTTGAAGGGGAAAGGCACCGCTGGCGCCTGAAGCACTACCACGGGTACGCGAATCGGGTCCTGAAGGCCTGGTCGCGTTTGCGCGACCGCTCTGGCGTTACCGATGCTGCTCGGTAAGACCATTGCAATCGGTCTGGGATGATTGCTGATCGCGTGGCTGGTTGGGGGAGCGTTCAGACAGATCCACTGCGTGCGGGCAATTGTCGAAGCCAGCTGCGTATTGAGCCCCAGATGTTAGGGAAACCCAGAAACGCGCATATTTGGCTGAACTCGCCAATTAATTGCCACCACTGAGCGGTGGCCTTGCTCGAATCTGCGCTTCATGGAGAACCCGATGGAGCTCGTGTTGATACTGATTCCAGCCGACCAGTTGCGCTTTGCAGAGCGTTGCACGGGTAGTTGCGACATCAGTCAGGCGGTGTCTTCTGGCCTTGACCTCCTGGCGGAGCGCCTGCTGTTGATGCCGGATAGCAACGCAGCCTGTCAGAACGAGGATGTCGAAGAGTCGATGCGCAGGCACTAGACGTGTACTGGCCAACAAGCCTCCATGCGCCCGCTGAAAGTCGGCGGCTGGGCCGATCGCGGTCCAACCGCCGACAGTGCCAACACCTATATCTCGGTCTGTTCAGCCATTTCCAGAGCGTCGTCCACTTCAACGCCGAGGTAGCGCACTGTGCTTTCCAATTTTGTATGGCCCAGTAGCAGCTGCACGGCGCGCAGGTTCTTGGTTCGACGGTAGATCAGCGATGCCTTCGTGCGCCGCATGGTGTGTGTTCCATATGCACCGGCATCCAAGCCGATGTCTGTGACCCAGGACTCGACAATCCGGGCGTACTGCCGGGTGGAAAGATGCGGAGACCTCCGCAGCCGACTTGGAAACAGATAGTCCTCCGTCTTGAGGGCCGAATGCTGAATCCATGCCAAGACAGACTTGCGGGTTGGCTCTGTAATTTCGAACTGAACCGGCCGTTGGGTCTTTTGTTGCATGACAATTGCGCGAGCGGCGATCCGATCGCCGTGGGTGACATCGCGCACGCGTAACTGCACCAGATCACAGCCACGCAGCTTGCTGTCGAGCGCCAAATTGAACATGGCAAGTTCGCGCTTCCGATCATTGATTTCGAGGCGGACCCGAATGGCCCAGATGTCTCGGAGTTTGAGTGGGGCTTTCTGGCCGACCAGTTTGCCCTTGTTCCAGGGCTGGCGGCCAGCAACGACTTTGGGTGCCAACATATTGAACTCCTACTAAATGAAGGGGAGTTCAGAGGGTGAGATTTACCTGCTGGAGGGCACACCTACCGATCGCCAGATCGCCAATCTGACGATTTAACAGTGCTGATCTATCGGGGGTTCCAAATGGAGCGGTGTGTCCGACAGCCGACCACTGTTGACCCGAAGCTGCCGGTGGCGAATGTCCGCTGTGGGACGTTCCAACGACCCTGCTACTCAACTCAGGGAGCGTGGGGTCGGATCACGACCAGCGGTTCTGCGCAGACAGGACATCTCCGCCATGTGGCGATGGCCTGGGCACAACGCCTGAAGAGGATATTCGGCGTGGACATCGAAGCTTGTGCGCGCTGCAGCGGGAGCCGGCACCGATATCAGCCCCGTGCACCGCTGCGGCAGTCGGCGCTGCTGTAACAGGGACAGGCCAGAACCTGCGCCGAATTCACGGCGGCGGGACGGGCGCGTTGCGCTCGGCTCTGCAGGCCTTGACGTTGACGCGGGGATTCAGGGGTCACTACACGTACCTGAGTGCGGCCAATGGGAAGATTCGGGGCTCGTGGCTGTCAAAACCGCGCATTCGTTACGCGCTTACGCCGGCTGCCGGTTGCCCTTGGCGGCAATCAGGGGCGTTTGCCGACGATGTCCGCGAATTGGTCGATCAGGAGAAGGGGATCGAGATGTATTGCGGCTTTCTCGTGGTTGGCAGATTGAGATTGGGCTAAACTTTGCGCAGCTTGGAGTGGAGAGGTATTTGGTGGCTGCGCTGGCTCGGCGTCAGGAGCGTATCGGACTCGCCGAGCAGGATGAGGGCCTTGTTGGCGGTCTCGACGGCCGGGCCGAGCAATTGATTGCCAACAGTGGCGAGGTAGCTCATCCGTGGCGGGAATTTGCTTGAGGCTCTGATGAGACGCGCCCTTGACCAGCAAATTGGCAAAGACCTTCGACGGCGGCTGGAGCGCATGCCCGGCAGTCTGAACGTGAAGTTCATCGTCACCGACTACACCAGCGAGTTGAGCGTGGTCTACGACCGCCTGCTGCCGGATCTGTTCAAGGAAGGAACCGGCGTGTGGGCCAATGGCCGGCTCGACAAGCCCGGCGTGTTGGTCGCCGATGAGGTGATTGCCAAGCACGACGAGAACTACATGCCGGCCGTGTATGGCGAGGCCCTGAAGAAGGGCGAATCGCGTCTGGACGCGCAACCGGCTACCGATCCCAACGGAACGCGGCGCACATGATTCCTGAAATCGGTCAGTACGCGATGATCCTCGCGATGCTGCTGGCGGCAGCGCAGGCGTTCTTCGGCATTGCGGGCCCATGGCGTGGCTCGGAGCGCTGGATGCAGGCGGCATTCCCGGCCGTGGCGGGTCAGTTCGTGCTGCTGGCGCTGGCGTTCGGCTGCCTGGTGTGGTCCTTCGTCAACAACGATTTCTCGGTGTGGCTGGTTGCCCACAACTCCAACTCGGCATTGCCGGTCTATTTCCGGGTCGCTGCCGCATGGGGCAACCACGAAGGCAGCCTGCTGTTCTGGGTGTTCGTGCTGTCGGTGTGGTCGCTGGCCGTCGCGGCGTTTTCCACGAGCCTGCCCCGCCCGTTCGTCGCGAGGGTGTTGGGCGTGCTGGGCATGATCAGTGCCGGGTTCCTGTTGTTCTCGCTGGCCACTTCCAATCCCTTCGCGCGGCTGCAACCCGCGCCGTTCGATGGCGTGGATCTGAACCCGGTGCTGCAGGACTTCGCGCTCACCATCCACCCGCCCATGCTGTACATCGGCTATGTGGGCTTCTCGGTGGCCTTTGCCTTTGCGGTGGCGGCGATGCTGGGAGGCAAGCTGGACCAGGTGTGGGCGCGCTGGACGCGGCCCTGGACCACGGTGGCGTGGATGTTCCTCACCGTCGGCATTGCACTCGGGGCATGGTGGGCCTACTACGAGCTGGGCTGGGGTGGCTACTGGGCGTGGGATCCGGTGGAGAATTCCATCCTGATGCCATGGCTGCTGGGGACGGCACTGATCCATTCGCTGTCCGTCACCGACAAGCGTGGCCTGTTCAAGAGCTGGACACTGCTGCTGGCCATCATGACGTTCTCGTTCTGCCTGCTGGCGACCTTCATGGTGCGCTCCGGTGTGCTGGTGTCCGTGCACAGCTTCGCGGCCGACCCGACGCGCGGCATGTTCATCCTGCTGTCGCTGGCGGTGGTCATCGGTGGCTCGCTCAGCCTGTACATCTGGCGCGCACCGCTGCTGCATTCATCGGCTGGTTTTGATCTGGTGTCGCGCGAAAGCTTTCTGCTGTTCAACAACATCCTGCTGGTGGTGGCCACTGCCGTGGTGTTCGGCGGCACGCTGGGGCCATTCATCGCCGATCTCACTGGCCACGAAACCATTACGGTCGGCGCGCCTTACTACAACAGCATGTTCCTGATTCCGATGCTGCCGCTGTTCGCACTGGTGTCGCTGGGCACGTTCTCGCGCTGGAAGCGCGGCCAGCTGGGCGAATCACGTCGGCGGATGATCGGCAGCTTCGTGTTTGCCGCGATTCTCGGGCTCGCGCTGATGCTCGGCATTTACGGAGATCGCTCCGTGCTGGGCCCGGTCGGCGTGGTGCTGGCGCTGTGGATCATCATCGCGGCGCTGGTGGATCCCGTCGATCGCGTGCGCCGCAAGCTGTCGCTGTCCGCGGCGGTGCTGGGCATGACACTGGCACACGTGGGTCTTGGCGTGGTCGTGCTGGGCATCAGCGTGATGGAGAGCGACCGGCTGGAAATGGATGTATCGATGGCGCCGGGCCAGGAGCAGCAGCTTGGCCAATACGTGTTCCGGCTCGAATCGATCGAGAACGTGCTGGGGCCTAATTATTCGGCCGAGCGCGCGCGCGTCACGGTGACCCGCAATGGCCAGCCCGAGGCCGTACTGTTCCCCGAAAAGCGCCACTACGACGTGCAGCAGAAGACACTGTCCGAAGCCGCGCTGGGGGTGAACATGCGGCGCGACCTGCTGGCCACGCTGGGCGACTCGCTCGGCGGCGGGGCCTGGAGCATGCGTCTGCAGGTGCGGCCGATGATGAGCTTCGTCTGGCTGGGGGCATTCTTCATGGCCTGCGGCGGGTTGCTCGCGACACTTGATCGCCGCTATCGCCGGCGCCGCGAAGCGGAGCAGGAGCAGACTGCTGTCGCGCCGCTTGCTCCGGACAGTGAGGCCATTTCGGGGGGTGCAACATGAAGCGCCTCAAGTTCTGGATACCGCTGCTGGGCTTCCTGGTGTTGTGCGTGATGTTCGCGGTCGCGCTGTTCCGCGCGGAGGAGAACAAGATCGTGAAGTCGGCGCTGATCGGCAAGCCCATGCCGGAATTCTCCCTGCCCGATCTGCTCAACTCGGGTCAGACCCTGAACAGCGCGATGTTCAAGGGCAAGTGGCTGCTGGTGAACGTGTGGGGAACCTGGTGCATTGATTGCCGCATGGAGCACCAGATGCTGCTGGACATCCAGAAGTCCGGCAAAGTGGAAATTATCGGCCTGAACTACCAGGACGACGACGACAAGGCCCGCCGGTGGCTCAAGGAGATGGGCAATCCCTACACTGCGGTGGGCGTGGATCGAGAGGGCCGCACGGGAATCGATTTCGGTGTGTATGGCGCGCCGGAGAATTTCCTGGTGAACCCCGAGGGCATCATTGTGCACAAGCTGGCCTACGGCATCACACCGAAAATCTGGCGTGAGGAATTCCTGCCGTTCATCGATGGGAGTGGCGCATGAGGCGTGGGGCAGTGATCGCATTGCTGTGCCTGCTGCTGCCTCTTGCGGCGCAGGCCATTGACCCGGCGCGGCTCGACGATCCCGTGCAGCAACAGCGCTACGAGGCTCTGATCCACGAATTCCGCTGCCTGCAGTGCACCGGCGAGACCATCGCCGACACGCCGGCGCAGTTTGCGATCGACATCCGGCGCCAGGTGCGCGAGATGATCGAATCCGGCAGCAGCGATGCCCAGGTGCGCCAGTACCTGGTGGATCGCTACGGCGAGATCATCCTGATGAGGCCGCGCCCGCTGTGGCTGTGGCTGATACCCGGGCTGATGCTGGTCCTGGGCGCGTTCGTCGCCGTGCGCATCGCCCGGCAACGCCGTGCGCTGCTCGCCACCGATACCAGTGAACCCGGTGACGAGGAACCGGCATGAACGGGTTCATTGCGGTTGCCGGCCTGCTGACGCTGGCGGCACTGGTGGCGCTGTTGTATCCGCTGCTGCGCAAGCGCGCAGGTTCGCCCGAGGCGTGGCGCAGTGGTGGCCTCGCAGCGCTCGTCATTGCGCTGGGCGCCGCGGCGCTGTATCCGCTGTGGAGCAACTTCAACTGGCAACAGCAGCCTGCACAGGCGGCCGATTCGCCTGAAGCCATGGTGGGAAGACTGGCGCGACGCCTGGAAAAAGCGCCGGATGACCTGGCCGGCTGGTTGCAGCTGGGCCGTTCCTACACGGTGCTGGAACAATTCGCGCTCGCTGCGCGCGCCTATGAACATGCCGACAAGCTGGCCAACGGCCAGAACGCGGAAGCGGCCATGGGCCTGGCCGAAGCGCTGTTCAACAACGGCAACGATGATCTGTCCGGACGCGTGGGGCGGTTGTTCGAGCAGGCCATGGAGGCGGATCCGACTTCCACCAAGGCATTGTTCTACAGCGCGCTGGCCGCCGCGGAGCGCAACGAGCTGCCACTTGCAAAGGAGCGCTTCCAGCGCTTGCTGGATGCCAATCCGCCAGACAACGTGCGCGAGCTGATCCAGAACTACATGAAGCAGCTGGATGCCGAGTCGACCATGAGTGCTTCCACCGCGGGCAGCAGTGCAGTCACCGTGGTGACGGCGCCGGTGCACGTCACGCGATCCGCCAAGGTGGCCGCGATGAAGCTGCCGCCGAGCGCACGCCTGTTCGTGATGGCCCGGATACCAGGGCAGGCAGGCCGCCCACCGGTGGCGGTGCGGTCGCTCGAAGCCCGCTTCCCGCAGGATGTGGATCTGCACAACACCGATGCGCCGATGGCTGGCGCCGGGTTCAAGGCCGGCCAGGAAATCGAAATCGAGGCGCGGATTTCGCTGGACGGCGGCACGGATTCGAAGTCCGGAGATCCCTACGGAACAGTGCGACTGAAAGCCGGTGCGGCGACTCACGCCGCGCTGGAGATCAGCCAGCTCAAGCCCTGAGTTGCGGATTCATCGTGCCGGCCGGACCCCGCGCCCGACCTGCGGGGAATCGGCTATTCTTGCGCGCCGTTACGGAACTGCCATGCCGATTTGGGGGTTGCATGCGTCGACTGCTTCTGGCCTCGTGCATCGCGTTCGCCGCGATCTCCTGCTCGACCTCTCCCTCCGGTACGTCCGGGTCCTCCGGCGCATCAGCCGCCCCGGGGCGCAATAGCGGACCCTGGCGAGTGGGCCGGACATGGCAATAACCCCGGCGAGCAGCGCTACAGCAAGCTGACCCGGATCAATGCCGACAATGTCGGCGAGATGGGCCGGCGTGAGTTGCCACCATGACCGAAACCGGCAGCTGGCAGGGAACCCCCATCGCGGTGGATGGCATCCGCTACGCCACCACGCCGTGGAGCTACCTCTACGCCTTCGATGCAAAGACCGGCGAACTCCAGTGGGACACCCCTTCATCGTGTTCGAATGACTGCTTGCCGGCACATCGACCGAGCCTCGCGAACCTCGGGCTTTGGCCGGCTGGCGCCCGATCGGGCTCCAGAACCCGAACGATCGGGTCGAGCTTCTGGTCTTGACCCGAAGCTGACGGTGACGAGTGTCCGCTAGCGGATGCCTCGATGCAATCAAGAGTCGAGATCGTCGATAGCAATGCGCGTAACAATCGGCATCAACAGCAACAAGGCAGCCACCACAAACCAGTAGATTCGCAGATCACCGGTCACATGGAGAACGGAAACGAGCAGCTTCTGCATCTGGGAGAAGATTGCTGTCATCAGCTTCAAGCTGACTGCTCCTCCCAGTGTAGCGCTACCGCCCAGAATCAAGATGCGGCGGCGAAGATGCCTTCGCAGGCGCTCGTCGAGCCGCGCAGAAAATTGCGATGCATCTGCAAACCACACGGGCTGTGCGTACAGCGTCTTCAACTCCGACTCGAAGTGCCTCTCACTCATCGTCGCCATCCTCGATGGTAGTCCTGGTTGCCAGGAACCCGCGCAACTTGGCCAGTCCGCGGCTGACATGTGACTTGACTGTTCCAAGCGGTATGCGCAACTCCTGTGCGATCTCGGCGTGCGAAAATCCCGCGCCGTGACACAGCGAGATGCAAACGCGCTCCGCCGCCGCCAGACTCTGCAGTGCCTTGTCCAGATCCATTCTCTCGTTGTCGGCCGATTGCGCACTCGTCGCAATGACGTAGCTGGAAGGATCAGCATATAGATCAATCCGCGAGTTCGCGCGCCAATGTTTCACATAGAGGCGCGCTGCGATACGACTCACCCACGGCCTGAACGGACCCACATTGCGAAAGGTCGCGATCCGCGTGAATGCGATCACAAATGTATCCTGTGCAAGGTCGTCCGCAAGCGCTGGCTGCGCGCCCAGTCTTCGCAGCAGGCCGCGCACATGTGAAGAATGCCGGCGCACCAACTCGCCAAATGCATCGGACGTTCCTGCGACTGCGAGCGTCACTAGCTCCCGGTCTTGCAAAGAACACAGCAAGGCACTGGACTCGTTACAAGTGGACAGCTGCTTACTATGCTGCCTGCTTGCGTCCCGTGTACCACAAGACAAAATACCCAAGACCCACGACGCCGGGCAGTGCCGCAACCCCGAGAGCGAACAGCGGACTCCTCACCGGCGTCTCGACGTATAGCGTGATGCACAAGCTCAGGATGCCCAAACCCACCGCAGTGCTGAACCAGATGATGCCGGCACGCAGATCTCGTTGCGGTAGTGACAGAGACTCAATTCTTGATCTGACGCTGACGAACGATGGCGGTGCCCCTTCCGCGGCGATGGCTGGATGGCGCCGGTGCATGCCCTTGACAATGAGCCGTGCGACGACGATCGCAGTAACGCAGATCAGCAGGACCGGCAAGACGACCAGTTGGACCATTTCTTCGCTGACTTCCATGGGGTACCTCGCTTTCGGTGAATCGTAATCCCTACCTGACAGAGGCGTGCAACCCGGCATCTGGATGCGCTCCCCATACAGAAATCACCAGGTGCAGCTGCGCATTCAACCTTGATGCCTGGAAATGCGGGTCAGATCCAATGTGAAGAGCCATGCACTGCCCGGAAAGGCGAGGAGAAAGCAGGGGTTGACGACATCTGTAGCTACCGCTACAGTAGCGACACTTGTAGTCACTGGACTTTCGAGACACATGAAGCGCAAGAGCATCGGCGATCGCGAACTGGCCCTGCTGCAGCACCTGGACCAGCAGGGCGAGTCTTCAGTCGGCGAGATTGCTGCCGGGTTCGGCGAACCCAACGGACTGGCCCGTTCCACAGTTCTGACCATGATGGAACGCCTGCGGGCCAAGGGTTACATCAAGCGCCGCCGCATCGATGGCATGTTTCGTTATTCCACGACTGCCGACGAGAAGGACGTGGTGAACGAAGCGGTGGGCGCATTCGTGGAGCGGACGCTGCAGGGTTCGGTCAGCCCGTTTGTCGCGTGGCTGTCCAGGCGCGGCAAGGTCAGCGACGATGAACTCGCGGCCCTGAGAAAGCTGGTCGAAAAACTTCAGTCAACAAGGAAGGGGGGCTGATCGTGGAATCCTTTATCGCATCCCTGCTGGAGCGCCTGCTCGCGACCAGCATGCAGACAGCGTTGCTCGCTGCGATGGTCTGGCTGCTGTGTCGCGCGATACCGCGGCTGTCTCCGGCCACGCAGTGCTGGTTGTGGTGGCTGGTGGCATTACAGGTACTGGCGGGGTTGTTTGTGGATCCCGTGCGGTTGCCCTGGCTGCCACAGGCGCCGGCGGCCGTTGCGATCACCTCGCCCGCCGATCTCACCCTGCTGGGCGCTGGCGATCTGACGACATTGCCGACTGTTGCCGCCAGGAGTCTGCCCCTCTGGCAGATCGCCATCTTGCTGATGTGGCTGGGCGGGCTGGTAGTGATGGTTCGCTCATCACTGCGTGACTGGCGCCGCAGCACTGCATTGCTGGCCAGCTCCACACCATGCGCGGATGCAGGGATGCTGAGGGCTGTACTGCGGGCCGCCGAACGGCGCGGGCTGCGCAGTGCGCCGCGGATACACATGTCGCGCGAAGTCGATTCGCCGTTCATCGCAGGTTGCCTGCGTCCGGTGCTGGTGTTGCCAGCACAATCTTCATTGAGCGCCAACGAACTCGACATGGCCGTTGACCATGAGCTGGAGCACCTGCGCCGCGCCGACATGTTGTTGGGTTGGGTTCCCGTGATGGCCCGTCACTGTTTCTTCTTCCATCCGCTGGTGCATCTGGCCGTGCGGGATTACGGCATTGCGCGCGAAGCAGCCTGCGATGCGGCAGTCGTCGACGCCGGGCACCGCTCACGTCAAGAGTATGGCCACCTACTGGTCCGCCTCGGAACAGCGGATCACGGAGCCGGGTTGGCCGCGGCCTCACAGACATTTCATGCGTTGCGACGGCGACTGACCCTGCTGCAGCAAGCGAAGTTTCTTCCACGGGCCGGGTCCATTGCTGTACTGCTGCTCGTACTGGCCGGCGTCCTGCCGCTGCGACTGGTTGCGTCGGTGTCAAAGCCCAACGCGCCGAATGTAGTGGCAATTGCCACGATCGACACTGCCATCAAAGCGCCGCTGGCGATTGTCCCCGAGCCTGGGGTGCCACCCGGGGAGGTGAAATCGACTCGACCCACACGGCAACTCCGTGCCGAGGCAATTCGTGTAGCTGCGTCTGCTGTTGCACCTGGCCCAGTGGCGCAAGGCAGTCAGGCACAGCGCGAACCGCCGCCCGCGTCGTCATCCGCTGATCTTGCGCAGATGGAGGCGCAGCTCGCGAAGCTGCGTCTGGTTTACAGCGACCGGCATCCGGACGTCATCGCGCTCCTGGAGAAGATCAAGGCGGAGCGCAAGGCCCAAGGCATGGATCAACCACGCGCAGCGGACAAATCGGGCGGTGACGATTTGCAGGGTGCCAGGGAGCGGCTACAGGAGCTGCGCATGCGATACACGGACAAGCACCCGGAAGTGATTGCGCAGAAGCAGCGGATAGAGGAGCTCGAGAGGCAACAGATACCTGGCGACAGGTAGTCAGCCCGCAGCCATGCCAATGCCGCAGCATGCACTTCCACGTCCGCTTCTGGCGACAAGTGCCAGAACGCCCAGCCATTACCAGCCAGAAGGATTGCTGTGGCGGGCCGGTTCGCTGAATGGGGCAAGTTGACCCATTGCTGCCAGTGAGGGATGACCGCTTACGGAGCGTGAATCTGCCGCGGATCGTTCCTGTTCGGCGCGGACGGGTTTGGATTCCTTCCAATTGCAACCAGCACAGCATGTTGCACGTCCTGCTCTCGACGATGTTGTTCGAACAGATCCAGAAATTCGCGTGCATTGGCCCGCATCCACTTTTCGGTACTACCCCCGAATCCGGATCCGTTGTCCCATGTCCGTCGCGCTTCATCAGCCGCCACCCACTCCGGGGAGTCCTCGGGCCACGCTCGCTTCGCAATGGAGGCGCCAATTGATTCAATGATCACGGTGTCGCCGTTCAATAGTGACTGCGCAACGCCGCGGCACACTTCCAGCACGTCTTCGCGCATCAGGCGCTCACCAGTGCAGGCGCGGGATACATCCCCTAAGGCGGGAATCGCTGCCGCAGCAAGCGCGCCCACGACTCCTGTCTCCGCTTCGAAGAGTGACAACTCCTTGGTGCTGGCAACCGGTGGACTCAATCTGGCGATCAGAGTCGTCCAGTAAATATCCACTCGCCCGGCGCGCGCTATTGCCGCCAACGCGGCAGACCTTGCTGCTTCATCGCCGCTTTCGCTGGCACGAGCCAACGCGCCAAACCAACCAGCTCCATTTTGCTCATCCAGAATCCTCAGCAGAATCTCCAGAGGTTCCGGATCACAGGAGGCAACGGCCTCGCACAACTGGATATGCAGCCAGACGAGGTCCGCGCGATCGGGGGCCATGAGCGACGCCTGCGCAATCAGGCGCAGTGCTTGTTCCGGGTGCTTATGGGAATTCAACAATCCGGCGGCTGCCAGCGAATCGGCATCGGTACGCTTTGCCAGCAAGTCTGCCGCGCGATACATCCGTATTTCAGGATCCTCGGATACGCGCAGCGGCGCCAGCGTGGCCAGAGCGACGACCGCTGCCAGCACGATGCCCGTGATCATCACCTTGCCGACGCGCCCGCGCTGCCGCATGTTGTCGAGAACGGATCTGATCCGTGTCGACAAGTCGCTGCCGCTCGCCATGGGCAATCCCGGTGCGGACTTGTGCGCCAGATTCCGCGCCAGTTCCAGCAACTGTTCTGCGTAGGTTGCCGCATCCTCCTGCGCCAGTACCGCATCGTCACAGGCCCGCTCGGCCTCCAGACGCAGCGCCCGCCAGGCGATCCATGCCAGCGGATGAAACCAGTAAAGCGCGCACACCGTGCGCGAAACCAGATGCACCGGCCAGTCCCGCCGCCGCACATGCTCCAGCTCGTGGACCAGCGCATTGGTCACATGCCCCTGGCTCCAGTTCACGGCACTGCAAGGCAGGATGATCACGGGATGCAGGATTCCACTGGTGATTGGTCCTGCAATCCCGTCGTGCAGCAGCACCAGCGGTTGCCGCATACCAGCAGCTTTCAAAAGGTCGTTCACGCGTGCCGTTCCTTCCGGCCACGGACGTCCGCGGCGCCGGATGCTTTGCAGATGCAACAGGCTCGCGCCAACTGGTACCAGAAAAGCCATTGAAACGACCGCCCAGACCAGGAACAGCCGCATTCCCGAGGAGATGGACCCTGCAGGGGGCGCGGTCATGCCCATTGCCGGGCTGGGTACGGGGCGCTGTGGCTCCACTTCGACGGGCGGGGGCGCAACCGGAGCGGCGACAACTGGATCGGCCGCGCGTGGAGGGAGCGTCGGGATCTCCATGAAGATGGGCGGGCTCACCAGCGTCGCCAGCGGCAGGATGAGCACAACTCCAAAAGCGGACGCGAGGATCAGATGGCGCACGGCAGCCCGCGCGCCTGATGCCAAGCGCACGCCAAGCAATGCGGCAGCAAGCACGGCGGTGACTTGGAGCAAGAGCAACAGCACGGTGGTCATGACCGCTTCCTCACCTGCTTTCGTTCCTTCCGCGCCCGCGCAATTGTCTGCTCCAGCTCGTCAAGCTCCTTGTCCGACCAGGATTCTTCCTCGAGCAGCGCCGTAACGAGCTGTCCGCGCGATCCGCCGAAGAACACCCTCAGGTAGTGCTGAAGTGCGGAACGCTTCGCGACGCTGGGGGAAGTCGTGGCCGAGTAGATGTAGCGAAGCCCTTCCTCCTGATGCCGGAGGTGCCCTTTGGCTTCCAGCCGTACCAGCATGGCGCGAACGGCGGAATAGCCCGGCGGGTTTGTCAGCCGTTCACGGATTTGTTCGGCCGATGCGCGGTTACCGAGGGCAAAGACCGCGTCCATGATTTCGCGTTCGCGGCGGGACGGTTGCTCAGGGGAATGCGGTGGCATGGAGGTCATCCTGCATGTAAGAAGCTACATATGTAGCAGTCTATATGCTACGCACGTAGCATGTCAAACTGACGCGAGGCGGATCTGTTGCCGCTGCTCGAAGGGCCGCTTTCACCTCGTTCATTCACCGGCTCGACTGCCCGCTCTTGGCCGGTTGCTGCCGTACGGGTCGCTCTAAACCGGCCGTTCAGGTGGGGCGGAATGACCTTCTGGTCGAACAAACGTCATCGGCCTTTGCCAGATGTCCGCCGAGTTCTTGGCTTAGCCTTTCGCTTTGGAGCCCGCACGGGCGCCTTCTTGGCTTTGCGATTCCTCTTTGGCGGTGACTTCTTTTTCGGTGCTACGCGTGCCGCCGCAGCCTGGCGGGACTTCAATTTCTGTTCGAGGACTGCTACCTGAGCAATGGCTTTACTCTGAGCTGCATTCAGGCGTTGCAGTTCCTCGTCCCTCCTTATGAGGAATGCGCGTGCATCGGCGAGTGCCTGCTGATCACTTGCCCTCTGTGTACGAAGCTCATCGAGGACCAGGCGAAGGCTGTGAATCTCCGCCCTTAGTGATCTAAGGAGCGCGTCGTCGCTCTGCGCTTCCAATCCCTGCTTTTGTGCTTGTCGCAGGGCGCGCTGCAAGCCCAAGGCGGCCTGGTGAACCTCCGGGAGCAGACCTTCCGCCGGCGACTGCGCCCTCGAGAGCCGTTCACCCAGCTCGCCATACCAGTCTTTGAGGTACGCCACGATGGAGTTGGGAGAGCCGCCCCCGAGACGGGCCTGAACGGCATCGATCGTGGGTCGGCGGCCGGCAATCAAGATCTCATCAGCCGCGCCGAACACGTGCTCGCGGCTGGCCTTGGCCAGGCGGATCTGGCTCGTCGACGTGCTCTCCGGCTCCACCAATCGGCTCCAGTGGTTCTGCAGCGGCACTACGGCCAGTTGCGCCAGAGATTACATATTAACTATGTAGGAATGATACCCCCCTGCCCTGTTTTTAAGGTCGCGCTATGTAGAACATATGACGACCAGACGCGCAACTGGTAGGCTTCTCTCATGACACGACCAGTGCGCAAACGCTGGATTGGCTCGACCCGTACACGCGCCCCCCTCCCCCTCGCCAAATCTCTCGTTGGCGGCGCCCAACTTGTGCAACGCCTGCGCGCCAAGCAGTTCGCCGGATGCGAAGAGATCCCCGATGCGCTCCTCAGGACCACGGCCGCCAAGGCCGAGAAAACCCGCGAATCCATCCGCTACAACTACATGCGCTGGAAGCGCTGGCTCGGACTCCACGCGCCCGGCGCCGAAGCATTTCCCGCTTCGCCTACTCTGGTTGCCAGCTACCTACAGGATCATGCGCCGCCAATCCTGGAGACACGCAGCGGGGGCTTCGTGGTCGACGGTGAAGTCGCCGCGAGCAATGGAGCGGCGCCCCTCAGCTTTGCGACCCTGCAGCGATTCCTCGCGGTGCTGGCAACGTTGCACCGCGAGGCTGGGTTCGAAGATCCGACCAAACATCCCGAGGTTGCCGCGGTATGGCGGGTGCTGCGGCGGGGCCTGCGGCGACCGCGACAGAAAGCACGCCTGGACCTCGAGACGATCTGGGCTGTAGTGAGCAAGCTGCCTTCCACGGTCGAGGGGAAGCGCGATCGGGCACTTCTACTCCTGGCCTACGCGCTGATGGCGCGTCGTTCCGAGCTCGTAGCCCTGAACGACAGCAGCATTGAGCGGCACGAGGACGGGGCGATGACAATCCGGTTCCTGCGCACCAAGACAGGCGCGGAAGCCGAGAATCATTTGCCACCAGCAATTGCAGCCGTCCTCGAGGACTGGCTGCAAGACCGGCCAGGACAAGGCCCCGCGCTCTTCGTCCGGCTCGACAATGCCGGTACCGCTCAACGCCTGGCCGCCGGTTCCGTCGCCGACATCATGCGACGCGCCCTGCGAAGCGCCGGCGCGGAACTCGACATTCGTCAGATCGGCAGCCACTCGGCCCGCATCGGCGCCGCCTACGACCTGGCACTTGCGGGCGCGGCCGACTCCGCCATCATGCGGGATGCAGGATGGAAGACTCCCCACATGGTGACGCTCTACACTCGTGGCGCTCGTGCGCGCGAAGGAGCGCTGGCCGCGCTTCTGCGCAGACGCGGCGCGCTGGAGACTGACATGTAGTCTCCCGTGCCCAGTCGCCTCCTCCTGTGCGCTTCGGCCACCGTCACCAAGAGGCGGCGCATGCCATCTGGAGGAACTACTGGTGACTGCCTCGGTGGCGCGTGAGTTGTCCAACCGTAGTGGTTTTCGGCCCGTTCAATCAATCAGACCACCGGGTACGGAACATAGGCCTCAGCCATTCGTCCCGCATTTTGTTGTGCTCGCATAGCCATCGTCCCTGGTTGGGAAGGAGCATTCCGACTCAGTGCGTCTTCAAGGGGCGCTCTACTCGGAACCGTAAGATGCTTGATATTCCGTGCTCCCACCGTTGTACCGTCTGAGTGCATGAGGTAGCGCGTAGTGGACACCTGCCCGCCAATAGTAATCGTTTCCCCCAACTGCAGCCCGATTCCGGCAAGGAATTCCCTTTCACCATTGACCGGAAGGCCGAACAACCAAGGTTCATCCCTAAACATATTGGCCATGCGTTCGACTTGCGATCGCATCGAAGTCGGGACATTCCGCACATCCAAATTATTCATCTCTTGAACTCTGGCGGGCGTGGCGATGTCAAACACGATGCAACTGCCATGCGGGTGCATCGCCACGAACCGGAATATCGCCCGTAGCGCATTCTCCTCCAGATACATGCTGAGGCCTTCCATTATCACGAAGGTCTTCCGTTCAGTGTCGTAGCCGTGCTCCGCCAGTGCTGCAGCCAACCCTTCCCACTTAGCCGGCAAGGGTACATAGAACAGATTTCCCGGCGCCACACCCAGCACGGTATTTATTCGCTGTCGTTTGAATTCCTGTGTTGCGGGCCGGTCCACCTCGAACACATGGATGTGCGCAAGCAGTGCCTCGAACCGATATGCACGTGAGTCGAGCCCGGCGCCCAGGATAAGCACCTGTTCGACTCCATTAGCAACTGCCCGCTCGAGCGCGCCATCTATGAAGCGAGTTCGCACAATCGTGGCTCTAACTGCGTGTAGTACTTCGGGTTCCCGCATCGCGGTTTCATAGGGCTTCCCCAGCCAAGCAACCACAGGAATGTCCAAAGCCAGTCCGGTCAAATCACCCAGCAGCGCTTCAGCCAAATAGTCAGGATTGCGCACCAAAACATCTGGCTCATGGGCGCCAATTGCTCTGGCAGCGGCCACCCAGATCGCTGTCTTGGACAAGGCATGTTGAGAACCGGCACTCAATGTTGGTCCAACTTGTGACATCCAGCTGTCTCCAAAATCTTCCCGCCTGTCAGCGCGCAGAATGATGCTTATTGATTCAGCAGTTTGGTCGCAGCATGGTCCGATCAGAAATTTTCAATTCCGCAGCTTAGGTAGAGTACGAACCAGCGACCTTCAATGCGACAGATCAACACGCTACCAGACCGCGCGAACCACTCGCTCCATTTGCGCTGGAATACTATCTGAAGGAGGCGCGAAGGCAAGCACGTTGGCCTCACGTGTGGACGCTGGCGAGCCGCCCACGACTGCCGGGCAGCCCGTCGTACTCGGGACACCGTCCTGTGGCGTCGCTCCTGTGCAGCGGGGTGTCGATCAGGGACGGCACGACCAGTTGAATTGCAGGGTCGTGCCTTATCTGCCTTGAAATCCCTTCGTTTCCTCAGTGACATCAAGTACCAAGGTATCCTTAGTCTGCAAGCCCTTGGAACCGCATGCGGCTCGAAACGTGAGGCGCAGAACGTCACCGGGATGGGACCGCCGCGGTTCAAGAAGAAGGGGTTCGTCGTCCCGATAACGTCCCAGCGACATGACGGAAATGCGTGCGCCAGTGAGAGGCTTCAATAGGCCCTTGCGGAAGCAACTCGCCATCTGGGCCAGCAGGTCAACGCGGGGCGAAGTATTGGAGCCACACGATGGGATAGGGTCCCTGCCAATTGCACGCCCAGATCCGGTTGGCCGATAAGGAGGTGATGATCCATCGAGCCACGAAAAATGCTCGTGTGGAGCGGAATGCAGGACTTCGCGCGAAGACACCGGATGGCAAGTCAACCTGCGCCTGCCAGTGCCGCAGGCCCGATGCGTCAATTCCAAAGACTGACGCACTGAGCTGAAGAGTTGACATACAATTTTGGGCAATCGAGGCCCAATCAAATGAGTGAGAGCCTCTGGTTCTTTGGTCCGAAGAAGGACGTGGTATTTGGCAGGAGCCTGGCAATGGATGCGGCTTACGCTCTGAATAGATGAATTCAGTACTGCGAACACGCGAGTGCTATGGTGCGGAGCAGAAGCCCTCACGCCAGAATTGATACAGTGTCAAAGGCTCAATGGCCGATAACGTCGCCATGCGCTCGCCATTCGGCATGATTTCATTTGCAGCGTGTGAAGAAAGTTAGTGACACGTAGAGCGAGACCATATGCGAGATTCGTTGTTTCATCGGAGGGCGGTGGCATGGCGTTTCAATGGCGACAAGGAGCCTGCGCAAGCGCAGGTGAGGAGCGTTTCTTGAGCGCGACCGACGGCATAGCTGCAGGATGCAAGAGCTTGTTGTCGGCTCTCGTCATAACTCGTTAGAAGAAGGATGGTGAAATGTCAAAAGGGAGGTGCTGGACATCTGTCGCCCTGTTTGCCCAAGACACCGTAGTGGACAGTGCGCGCTGGTCTGAATTCCCTTTCAGGAAGGACGATATCGTCATTGATACTTTCGGGAAGACCGGAACTACTTGGGTCCAGCAGATCGTGGGGCAACTGATATTTCAAGGGGCCGACGACGTTCAGATAGGTGCGATTTCCCCTTGGGTGGAGTACCGGGCCGTCCCCTGGCACGTCATTCTCGAATTGCTTCTTCGCCAAGAGCATCGGAGGTTTGTCAAATCACATCTTCCGCGGCCGGCGCTCCCGTATCGTCGTGACGCGTTCTACATCTACGTTGCTCGTGATGCGCGGGATCAGATATGGAGCATTCACAATCACTTGACGAATCTAAAGCCGTCAGCGTTGGTGTCTAACAGTGGGGCAATTGACGTGAGGGACGTACGTTCACTTGATATCAGGCAGTACTACAATGAATTGATGGATTCGGAAGGGTCCAATGTGTGGCCGTATTGGGCACATGTATTGTCATGGTGGCGTAGCAGACATTTCGAGAATGTTCTCCTCGTGCATTTTTCCGATCTGAAAGCGGATTTGCGCGCAGAAACCAAGCGCATCGCGGATTTCCTGCGAATCGATGTATCTGAAGGTGTAATGCAGAAGATCGTCGAACATTCAGATTTTGTATACATGAAGCGGAATGCCGGAAACTTCGCGGGTCCAGGCGCAAACGCATTCAAGAATGGAGCTTCCATACTTCTCAATAAGGGCACCAATCAACGCTGGAGGTCGGTACTGACCGACGAGGAGATAGCAAAGTGCGACAAGGCGGCGGCGCGTCATCTTCCACCGGATTGCGCGCGTTGGCTTAAGTACGGTAGATCCAGCGGCGTCCTGAGCGAATCACAATCTAGGCGGGGTAGAAATGGCACTGCTGCTCGGGTTCGTCGCAAGCTGCCGCCGTCGGGTGTGAAGTAGTGGATCTGGCCGCGCCGTCATTCGCGGTATCAGACCATTCATCAGCGATGTCGTATCGAACCGGCATGTGGAAGCGCAGTCTTGCGGGTCTGATCGGACCAGACACGAACAACGAAACCCACTGTTGTCTATTGTTGAAGGAAAAGATAGACGTTGAGAGATGGGAAGCGGCACTGCACTTGCTCGCTGATCGCCATGACTGTCTACGAATAGTTTGTCGTGATACCCAACAAGGCCTTCAGCTGGAGGCTCTGCCGAAGGTCTCCAGATTGCCATTCGAGTTTGTTGATCTAACAAGCGGAACGGAGCCGGATCGACGACATGTTGCGCATGCACGAGCGAGCGAGTTTGTTTGGGCGCCATTTGAACTTGAGGAAAAGGTCTTGTGGCGCACGCAGTTGACGAAAGTTGGTGACCAGGAGTTCGTAGCTACACTGGTAGTTCATCATGTTGTGAGCGACGCGGTGTCAATCCTGATACTTCGTCACGACCTTATTGCCCGCTATGAGCAGTTGTTCACTGGCGAGCTTCAAGAACCAAGTAGAAAGCCCATCGGTTTCATCGCCTATCTGCAATCCATGAACGCATGGCTCGCTGGACCTGCAGGAGCTCAGTCGAGGAAGTACTGGGCGTCGCGGGCAATGGCAGCACCAACGCCGAGTTACGCGAGCACTTACATCGATACAGCATGCGTTCCACGGCAGACCTTCAAGATTCCTAGTGAAACGATGCAACGGATAAATCGACAGGCTCAGCTGCTGGCTAGTTCACCACTCAATATCCTGCTTGCCATCCAAGCGATGGCCTTGCACAGGTACTCCGGAGAAACGCGTGTGACGTTTGCAAATGTTTACGCCAAGCGCGATTCGGTAGCGTTGGCATTTACTTCAGGGTACATCGCGGATCGATTATTCATTACGGTGGACGTAAATCACGCATCAACGCTCACTTCGGTCGTGCAATCAGTTGTCAGCGATGTCGACAGGTCTAACAACTATCGCCACTGCCCGTACGAGATCATTCGACAAGCAATACTAGAGTCAGGTGCACAGCTCTTCGCGCCGATGTTCAATTTCCTGCCGGGGATGGCCAGAGCGCTCACTATGCAGTCGCAGATGAAGTTGTCGCTCATAGAGCCATTGCCGCCAAGTCGATTCACTGCGCCGCCGCGGGAAATGCCATATCGCATGGCCATCACGGAACACGAGGCTCATGCGTGGATGGACTACCGTACATGCTATGAAGAGCTTGAGAGTTTCCCGCAGACGTTCCTGGCGGAAGTTGATCGGGTGGCTAGCTAGCTGTACATCCATCTACTGAACATGCCCGATAGCTACGATTGTTCAGGACGGGGAGTTTGATTTCTAGCGGCCAAACGCGGATCGTCAGGTGTCCGGTTAGCCTCCTTCAGGTACAAGGGGGAATGGGCCGCAACTGACCTCCCATTCGAAGCACCCATCGCGACCTGGAATGTTGGCCGTCGCTACTCAAGCCCATTAGAAGATGGATGATCGAGCCTCTGTGAAAATACACTCAACTCAGGAGGCGACCATTGCCTTGGAAGGGTTGTTGCTAACCTTTACTGCTGCGGTTAGCCTATCTCCTGAGGCGTTAGGGACAGGTTGCTTGAAAACACTTCGAGTTGCAGGGGCGTGGCGTGCCCACTTGCAGCAGCTGTGAGAGCCCAAATTGTGGAGTCTACACGGGGGGGGTATGGCTGAGTACACGACGCTCCAGCTTGTACAGCGTGAGGCGGCGCGCATTCTCAATGTCGAACGCGTGGACCCTGATATCGGCATTGTGGAGCTTGGGATCGATTCACTGAATGTAGTGGAGTTGATACTGACGTTCGAGCGGCTATACCAAAGGCCCATTCAGCCGGAAATGCTGTCAGTAGATCAATTTACGACACTTCGGCAGCTTGATCGTCAGATTTTGGAATTGAGTTGCCCCGCTACGAATTCCTCCCAGTCGCTGGCGACAGGCTAGGGTTATGTACCCTCGACAACTCCGGTCAGATGTACGTGCGGAGGGCAAGTCGATGTCGCGGTGGGTCTCGCATTTGAGAACTTGAGTGGAGGCTGAGGCGCACGCGGCGTTCATGGGTCCGGCGCCGGCGGTGGACTATCGAGTTGTTCGGACTGCATCTGACTGCCTCTTGTCTGATCGACGCAGACGAACACGCGGCCGGAATAAAGCCAAAGCAGTGGTAACCCGAACTGCGCACAGAGTAATGTGTGGACGCCTTCGCGTCGCATGAGTATGGTCGTGGTTCGTGTCCATCTACCATGAGCCATTAGTCTCCAGAAATTCCCATTGATGAAGAAGTCATGCAAGCAATTTTCAGCCCAGGGAAGCCGATCTGGAATCGTGATGACCTTGCTTCCATCGAAACCCCTTGCTACATCTTCAACCCCGCAGAAGTAGTCCGTTCCTATCGCTCGTTGCGTGCCTCACTGGGGACTCCACTTCTCGTGTCCCTGAAGGCCAACCCCGATCCAGATCTACTTGAGTGTTGTGCGAGTGAGTTTCGCGATGGAGTTGAGGTCGCAAGCCTTGGTGAACTGGATACAGTCTCGGAGAGGCTGGCCGATGCCAAGTACGTGACTTCACCAGCCCTCGACGAGGCGCTGATTCTCGCTGCGAGCGCGTGTCGCGCCACTGTCGTCCTGGATTCAGAGGCGCATGCCAAGTTGTTGCTGCAACTTCAGCCAAGACTTTTCGAGCCCGTTTCAGTCATGATCAGGATCAATGCCACCTCATTGCTCCGTAACTGCACGGAAAGTCTAAAGGCCGATCACTTCGGGGTGGAGCCAGCGGACGCCTGCACGATCGTGAGCCGCCTGCACCACGCGCGAATAAGGGTTGTTGGTCTTCATGTATTTGTCGGTTCGGGAAATTTCGCGCGGGCGGCCCCCTATATGGTGTCTGCGATGACTCCGTTGATCGACGAGGTCTCTGCGAGAATGCAGCAACAGTTGCCCTGCGCCAACCTTGGTGGAGGTTTCACAGCAGACTGGGCTGAGGCGCCCGACTTGATGCGTGCATACCGAAACAGCCTGGAACCGCTTAGACGCAGGATGACGGTGCTCCATGAGGCAGGCCGGGCGATCTTCGAACGTGCCGGGAAATTTCTGACGCGTGTGGTGTCGGTGAAGTTGATACACGGAAGTTGGGTGGCCGTCTGCGACGGTGGCATGGCACACGCATTTCAGTTGGCGCAGACCGAGAGATTCGTCAAATCGTGGTCAGAGCCTACAGTGATAAGGAAAGGAGTGCCAGATGAAGGGGGTGCGACGCTTGTGGACGGCCTTCCAACGCGCTACGTCGGCAATAGCTGCAATCCAGCAGATGTTCTTGGCGTGGCGGAAAAGGGAGCAGGCCCACAGATAGGCGATATCGTAATGTTCCAGCGTTGTGGGGCGTACCATACCTACACTCCAAGCAGCTTTCTCAATCTCGCGCCGGCGCGAAAATACCTGAATTTGTCTGCAAATAGAGCCATTGGCGAGGCACCAGAAACGTAGCTCGATGGAACAGCGTTGAGAACCTTTGCCAACCCAACGCGGTTCATCCAATGATGACCGTGGAGGTGCGTGTGGCGGTATTGGACGATCCGTCACGCAGACTCTCGACAATCGGCTACGTCAGCTCGGCAAAGTGCAAGAAAGCTGCAAGGCTACCTCAGGAGGGTGTCGGTAGAATGGAAGGAATTCCAGTATTGTTGACAGTGGTCCACGCGCGGCCGCTTGCGCGGCTAGGATTCTCCTCTTACTTGGCACATCCACATGAGCTTTCCTGGTGTGACCCTAGCCCTCCCACATCCTGGATAGGCTTTGCTAGTGGCGAGATTCAGGGGCGCCGGGATATTATCCCCTGATACATCGCTGCACCTGCGAAGGTCCAGCTCCATGAGAGCATGAAGCGCTTTGCACAAGGAGGGTGAGATGAAGGCAGTCGTCGCGATCCTGTGCGTTGCTTTGGTCGCGCTCGGCGGTAGCGCGATTCATCTCTGG
>Ga0164241_10000228_pt1 | contig 131916 bp, 125 predicted proteins | sample OricomyardsoilBY_FD_108780 | JGI IMG/M metagenome (GOLD analysis project Ga0164241, IMG submission 108780) | Backyard soil microbial communities from Emeryville, California, USA - Original compost - Back yard soil (BY) | ecosystem: Environmental > Terrestrial > Soil > Unclassified | place... | reverse complement strand
TCAACGACCCGCAGCGCGGCCGACTGACGCTGTTCCAGCATCTGCTCGATCACATTCCGGAGCACACGGTGCCCGAGGTGGAGATCGAGATGCCGCCGCTTGCGCGCAAACCGCTGCGTGAACCTTCCGCAGCGTGCTGCGCTGCCGGACTTCGTGCCCGACTGAGCGTGAGCACGGGCGCGGGCACTGTGGCATTCTCCGTATCCGCCTGCCAACCCAAGGGGCCGCATGAACAGCATGGATGTCGAAGTCATCCGCAGCGCGATGGACTGGATGAACCGCGGCCACCGCGTCGTGCTCGGCACCGTGGTGCGCACCTGGGGCAGCAGCCCGCGGCCGCCGGGCAGCCTGATGATCATCCGCGATGACGGCCAGGTGGCCGGGTCGTTGTCGGGTGGCTGCATCGAAGACGACCTGATCGACCGCGTCAAGCGCGGTGAACTCGCACCGCGCCTGCCGCAGACCACGATCTACGGCGCCAGCGCCGAAGAGGCGCAGCGTTTCGGCCTGCCCTGCGGCGGCAGCGTGCAGATCGTGCTGGAGCCGCTGAGCGCACAGTCGATGCTGCGCGATCTGTTGGCCGCCATCGAAGCTCACCAGGTGGTGCGGCGCCGGCTCGAACTGAGCACCGGCCTCGTCTCGCTGACGCCCTGCAAGGACGGCGACGCGCTGCACTTCGACGGCCGCACGCTGGACACTGTGCACGGCCCGCGGCTGCGGCTGGTGATCATCGGCGGCGGCCAGCTCAGCCGCTACCTGGCCCAGATGGCGGTGATGCTGGACTACCGCGTCACCGTCTGCGACCCGCGCGAGGAATACCACGAAGGCTGGGCCGCGATCGAAGGCGTGACGCTGAGCCGGCTGATGCCCGACGACCTCGTGATCGCGATGAACTTCGACGCCAACAGTGCGCTCGTGGCCGTCACGCACGACCCCAAGCTCGACGACCTGGCGTTGATGGAAGCCTTGAAGACACCGGCCTTCTACGTCGGCGCACTCGGCTCGCGGCGCAACAACGACGCGCGCCGCGCCCGGCTGCGCGAATTCGACGTCAGCGAAACTGAAGTGATGCGGCTGCGCGGCCCGGTGGGACTGAATCTCGGCGGCCGCACGCCGCCGGAGATCGCGCTGTCCATCGTCGCCGAGATGACCGCGGTGCGTCGCGGCGTCATGCCCGGCGGCAACCTCGCCGACTGGAGCGCGTCGGACACGGTCTGCAAGGTCGAAAGCTGAACACCGCGCCGGCCCGCACAGAAGGGCACGCCGGCGCCCACCCCTGGCCGCGCCTGCCGGTACTGCCGGTACTGCCGGTGCTGCTGATCTTCGGCTTCGCGATCGGCATGGCCTGCGTGCTGAACTACTTCAAGTTCGAGAGCACGCTCGACCATCTGCAACGCTCGCGCATCGCGCTGGTGGCGCACGAGATCGCCGACAACGCCGAAAAACAACTCACCATCGGCCTAGCGCTGGCCGACAATCCGGCGCTGCAGCAGCAGTTGCAGAGCAAGCTGAAGGTCGATCCGCTGATCGCCGCCATCGTGCTCGTCGACGCCCAGGGTCGCACGCTCGCTCGCAGCGGCAGCGCCGCTGCGGTGGCGGACGCCGCGCAGCCCTTCACGCTCTCGCGCGTCGTGCACGACGCCTTCGGCGAAGTCGCCGGCAGCGTGCTCGTGCGCTATGCGCGCAGCAGCCGCGCGCAGCAGCTGGCGCGGGTGCGCAACGCGTTGTGGCGCAGCGGCGGTCTCGCGTTCGGGCTCTTCGTCGGCGCCGCGCTGCTGCTGCTGGCCGCAGCGCGGCGCCGGCTCGCGCACGCGCTGGCGGCCGACCTGCGCGTGGTGCAGGCGCGTGTTGCCGAGGCCGATGCAGCGATCAGCGACGTCGAACAACGCATCGCGCGCGCCACGCCGTGAGCGCGCTGCAGCGGCTGGGCTGGCGCGTCGCGACGCTGGCATTCGTGATGCTGCTGGCGGCCCTGGCGCTGCCGTCGCTGGTGGCGGCGCGCCTGTTCGAGCGTGAGCTGACGCCCGAGTACGCCGCCACCGCGCTTACGCTGGGGCGTTCGCTGCAGACGCTGTTCGAGCGTGCCACCACACACGACATCGCGCTGGCGCAACTGGTCGGCGTCGACGCGCTCTTCAGCCAGGTGCAGCAGCAGCACCCCGAGTTCGAGCTGCTGGCGCTGAGCGACGCGCGCGGGCAGGTGCTGTTCCGCCGCGGCGGCAGCGTGCAGGCGGTGCAAGGCCTGCGGCCCGCGCAGCCGGCGCTGCACGACAGCGGCGTCTACAGCGTGCTGACGCTGCCGCTGAACGACGCCGGAGGCGGCCGCGCGTGGCTGCACATCGGCAGCCACCGCAATGATCTGCAGGCGTTGCTGCGCGAGACCTGGCTCGACATCGCGGTCGTCTTCGTCGTCGCGTTGTTCATCACGCTGGAGCTGCTGCGCATGCTGGCCGGCGGCGCCGCCGCGCGACCGTGGATCGAGCTCGGGCGCACGCTGCGGCGCGGCCACCACGGTGACTTCTCGCAGCGCTGCGACACCGCCACGGTGCGTGAGCTGGGCGCGCTGCCGGCAAGCTTGAACCGGCTCTTCGACGATGTGCAGGCGCACTACACGGCAACCCGGGCGCGCCTGGGCGGCGCGCTGCGCGGCTGCGGTGCGGCCGGCCGCAGGCAGCTGCGTGGCGCGCTGCGGCTGCTGCGTGCACTGCGCCGGCGCTGGCACTTCGAGGTGCGCGCGCGGCAGGCGCCCGCGCTGGCTGAACCGTTGATGCGGTTGCGTGCGCCGCTGTTCCTGTTCCTGGTCGCCGAAGACTTGTCGCGCTCGTTCATGCCGCTGTTCACGAGCACCGTCTACAGCCCGCGGCCGGGGCTGTCGCAGCAACTCGCGGTCGGGCTGCCGATCGTGCTGTTCATGTTCATCGTCGCCGTGCTGCAGCCCGTGCTCGGCCGCGCCAGCGAACGTTGGGGCCGGCGCCGCACGCTGCTGGCGGGCATCGCGCTGGGCGTGCTGGCGCACGGCGGCGCCGCGCTGGCGCAGACGCTGGTCGAACTGCTGCTGTGGCGCGGCCTGGCGGGCGCTGCCTGGGCGCTGGTGTTCGTCGCCGGCCAGGGCGTCGTGCTCGACCACAGCGATGCGCGCTCGCGCAGCCAGGCGCTGGCCACCTTCGTCGGCGTCATCATGGTCTCGTCGGTCTGCGGGCCGTCGATCGGCGGCATCCTGGCCGACGGCCTGGGCGCCCGCGCGACGCTGGGCCTTGCCGCGCTGCTGGCGGCGCTGGCCGGCGTGCTGGCGTGGCGAGGCCTGGCGCCCGATGTGCCGCACGCGCGGCAGGCGGCACGGTTGCGCTGGAGCGATGCACGGCAGCTTGCGCGGCGCCGCCGTTTTGTCGTGCTGTGCGTGGCGGGCGCGATGCCGGCGAAGATCGTGCTCATCGGCTTCTGCTTCTACCTGGTGCCGCTGGTCGTGCTGCAGCTCGGCGGCACGCTGGCGATGGCCGGGCGGCTGATCATGTTGTATGGGGTGATCATGGTGCTGGTGACGCCGCTGGCCGCGAAGTGGGCCGACCGGCGGCACCGGCACGCGGCCGCCGTGCTGGCCGGGCTGATGCTGTCGGCGCTGGCCGGCGTGTTGCCGCTGGCCCTGCCGGGCCTGGCGGGCGTGGCCGCAGCCGTGCTGCTGCTGGGTGTGGCGCAGGCGATCTCGATTGCGCCGCAGTCGGCGCTGGTGGCCCGCGTCTGCCAGCCGGAGATCGCGCTGCTCGGCGAAGGCACGGTATACGGCGTCTATCGCCTCGTCGAACGCACGGGCAATGCGCTCGGTCCGCTGCTCGCCGCCGCGGTGGTGCAGCGCTGGGGTTACAGCGAGGCCTTTGCCGCCATCGGCGCGCTCGCGGCCGTGGCCGCGCTGTGCTTCGGCGCCACCTTCGGCTGGGCCGCCGAACGAACGGCGCACGCGTGATGGCAAGCATCTTCGCTCGCCTGGTCTGCGCGCTGCTGCTCGCGTGCAGCACCGGCGCCGCGGTGGCCCAGGCCGCAGCGACCCGGCCTTACCGCATCGTGATGGTGCTGTGGCGCGGCGAGACCGATGTCGAGCGCGGCTTTCGCGACTACATGACGGCGCACCACGTGAACGTCGAATACATCGTGCGCAACGCCGGCCAGGACTCGACCCGGTTGCCCGGTTTCGTCGACGAGATCCACCGCCTGCGGCCCGACCTCGTCTACACCTGGGGCACGAGTGCGACGCTGGGCATCGTCGGCCCTTACGACAGCCCCGAGCCGCAGCGCTACATCCGCGACATTCCGGTCGTCTTCGGCCTCGTCGCGTTTCCGGTGCGCGCGCACATCGTGCAGGCGATGGCCGCGCCGCCAGCGCCAACATCGTCCAGGCGCAACGTCACCGGCGTCTACCACGTGGCGCGGCTCGAGGCCCAGCTCGAGGCGCTGCGCGCCTACCGGCCGCTGCAACGCCTGGGCGTGCTCTACAACAGCGCCGAGGCGAATTCGGTGGCCGGCGTGCAGGAAATGCGTGAAGCGGCGCGGCGCGAGCACTTCCAGCTCATCGAGCGCACGTTCGAGAAAACCGCGGGCGGTGCGCCCAGCGCCGAAGGCATTTCGCGCCTGGTAGCCGAGATTCAGCGCGCCGGCGCGCAGTGGCTGTACATCGGCCCCGATACCTTCTTGTTCACCCAACTCGGCGCGGTGGCAGCGGCGGCGCGCCAGAACCGGCTGCCGATGTTCGCCACCACCGCAGCGGTGTTCGACGCCGCGCCCGACATCGTCGCCGCGCTCGTCGTGCCGTATCGCGACGTGGGCCAGCTCGCAGCGCACCAGGCCGCGCGCATCCTGGTGCAGCACGTGGCGCCGGCAGACATTGCCGTGCAGACGCTGGCGCGCTTTTCGTTCAGCGTGCACCTGCAGGCCGCAAAGGCACTGCACTTCCTGCCGCCGATCACGATGTTCGACTACGCCGATCTGCGCTGAGCGCAAACAGCCTCAGCCTTTGCGCGTGAAATCGCGCTCAGGGCTTCGTCAGGCACAGGGCCGCTCCCGTGCCCTTGTGTCCGGGCTCAGCGCAGATCGACGCGGTCGCTCAGTTCGTTCGGGTTCGCCTGCCCTTCGGCGAGCGCGAAGTGCTGCAGCAGCACGCCGTCGACCACATCGATGGCCTGCGCGAGGCCGGCCTCGAAGTGGCCGGCGCGGAACGCATCGCCCATGCCGGCGATCAGCGTGCGCCACTGCGCCGGCGAAACGTGGCGCGTGAGGCCACGGTCGGCGACGATCTCGATCGCATGCTCGGCCAGCAGCAGGTAGATGAGCACGCCGTTGTTCGCTTCGGTGTCCCAGACGCGCAGCTTGCCGAACAGCGTCACGGCGCGGTGGCGCGGCGACAGGTCGCGCCACAGGTACGACAGCGGCAGGCCGGCTTCGACGCAGACGCGGATCTCGCCGCTGTGGCGGTTTTCGCTGCGCGCGACACGCTCTTCGAGCCGCTTCAGCGCCGCGTCGCCGAGCGCGCGCCGGGCATCGGCGGCGTCGAGCCAGCGGTGGCGGAGCAGGCGCGCGAGCTTCATCTACCAGTCTCCCGACGCACCACCGCCGCCGAAGTCGCCGCCACCGCCCGACGAGAAGCCACCGCCACCGCCGCCGCCGCCGAAGCCGCCACCGCCGCCAAAACCACCGAAGCCGCCCAGGCCACCCAGGCCACGCACGAGCGAGCCGATGCCGAACACTCCCACCAGCAGCAGCGCGACGAAACCCGCGCCGGCGGCCAGCAGCACGCTCGTGGTCAGCCACCACGCCACGCCGCCGGCGGCACCGGCCGTCAGCAGCGAGCCGAACTTGCGCCCGAACAGGCCGCTGAGCAGCGAGCCGAGCACCGGCACGGCGACGAAGAAGAACAGCCCCAGATGGTTCAGCGACTGGCCGCCGTGCGAGCGCTGCTCGGCGTTCGCCGACGGCGCCGGCAGGTTCTCGCCGCGGATGCGTGCGATCAACTGGTCCACCGCCTGGTTCAGGCCGCCGGCGTAGTCGCCCGCCCTGAAGGCCGGGCGCAGAGCGCGATCGATGATCTGGCGCGCCGCGAGATCGGGAATCGCGCCTTCGAGCGCCTTCGCCACCTCGATGCGCAGCTTGTGGTCGTCCTTGGCCACCACCAGCAGCACGCCGTCGCCGACATCGCGGCGGCCGATCTTCCACGCATCGCCCACGCGCTGCGCATAGGCGGCGATGTCTTCGGGTGCCGTGGTCGGCACCAGCAGCAGCACGATCTGCGGCCCGGCCTGGGCTTCGAAAGCCGCCAGCTTGGCGTCCAGCGCAGCCGTCTGCGCGGCGCTCAACGTGGCCGTGCGGTCCACCACGCGGCCGCTCAGCGGCGGCACCGGCAGCACGTCCTGCGCCCACGCCGCCGCGCCCGGCAGCAGCAGCAGCGCCAGGCTCAGCAGCCCAAGAGCCAGCAGGCGGCGCATCGGCCGGTTACTGGGAGGCCGCCTTGTCGAAGCTCACCGTGGGCGGCGCGCTGATCTGCGCTTCGTTCTGCACCGTGAAGTTGGGCTTGACCGCATAGCTGAACATCTTCGCCGTCAGGTTGGTGGGGAAGCTGCGTGTCAGCACGTTGTATTCCTGCACCGTCTTGATGTAGCGGTTGCGCGCCACGGTGATGCGGTTCTCGGTGCCTTCGAGCTGCACGCGCAGGTCCTGGAAGGCCTGGTTGGCCTTCAGGTCCGGGTAGCGTTCGCTGACCACCATCAGCCGGCTCAGCGCGCCCGTCAGCTCGCCCTGCGCGGCCTGGAATTTCTGGAACGCCGCGGGGTCGTTGACGAGTTCGGGCGTGGCCTGGATCGACGTCGCCTTGGCACGCGCTTCGATCACCCGCGTCAGCGTTTCCTGCTCGAAGTTTGCTTCACCCTTGACGGTGTTGACGATGTTCGGGATCAGGTCGGCGCGTCGCTGGTACTGGTTCAGCACCTCGCTCCAGCCGGCCTTGACCTGTTCGTCCAGGCGCTGGAAGTCGTTGTAGCCGCAGCCCGAGAGGGCGAACACGGCAACCGCGATGGCAAGCCCCTTCTTGATGTTCACGCATGTCCTCCTTCGAAGGGCGCCGATGCTACCCGTGCCGCATCACGTGAGGCCATCACAACACGGCTTCAAGGCCTATTGGCGCTCATTGGCGACCATTGACAGCGCCGGCGCACCGGACGCGGCGACGATAATCCCGCCATGTTTGCCGCCCTGCAGAACGACACCTTCCTGCGCGCCTGCCTGCGCCAGCCCACGCCGCACACGCCCGTGTGGCTGATGCGCCAGGCCGGGCGCTACCTGAGTGAATACAAGGCCACGCGGGCGCGTGCCGGCAGCTTCATGGGCCTGGCCACGAACCCGGCGTTCGCCACCGAGGTCACGCTGCAACCGCTGGAGCGCTACCCGCTCGATGCGGCGATCCTGTTCTCGGACATCCTCACGGTGCCCGACGCGATGGGCCTGGGCCTGGGCTTCGAGGCCGGCGAAGGACCGCGTTTTGCGCAACCGCTGCGCGACGAGGCGGCGATCCACGCGCTGCGCGCGCCCGATCTCGAACGGCTGCGCTACGTGTTCGACGCCGTGACCGCGATCCGCCGTGCACTGCACGGCCGCGTGCCGCTGATCGGCTTTGCCGGCAGCCCGTGGACGCTGGCCTGCTACATGGTCGAAGGCGCGGGCTCGGACGACTTCCGCCTGGCCAAGAACCTGCTCTATGCACGTCCCGATCTGATGCATCACATCCTGGCCGTCAACGCCGACGCGGTGACGGCCTACCTGAACGCGCAGATCGATGCCGGTGCGCAGGCGGTGATGATCTTCGACAGTTGGGGCGGCGTGCTTGCCGATGGCGTCTTCCAGCGCTTCAGCCTCGACTACACACGCCGCGTCGTGCACGGCCTGCAACGCGCGGCGCAGGGCCAGCGTGTGCCGGTGGTCGTCTTCACGAAGGGCGGCGGGCTCTGGCTCGACGAGATCGCCGCCGTCGGTGCCGATGTGGTCGGTCTCGACTGGACCGTGAACCTCGCCGGCGCGCGCGCGCGCGTCGGGCAACACGTTGCACTGCAGGGCAATCTGGATCCCAACGTGCTCTTCGCGCCGCCCGAGGTGGTGGCGCGCGAAGCGGTGGCGGTGCTCGACAGCTTTGGCCCGCCGCAACGTGCCGACGGCGGCTGGGACGGCCACGTGTTCAACCTCGGCCACGGCATCAACCAGCACACGCCAGCGGAAAATGTCGGCGCGCTGATCAGCGCCGTGCACGCGCATTCGCGGCAGCAACGCGCTGCCGGTAAGTGAGCGCTCAGGCTTGACTTATCCCCAGTTTTCATGCTGCGCTGCAATGCGGATCATGGCGTCGACTTCAGCTATCCGTGATTGCCCTAGGGTTTTGTAAGTCTTTGATTTCATTGATCGCTTTGGCGTGCCGGAAAAACGCGCAAAACAAAGCCACGCTCGCAGAATCAAGTACTTGGCGCGCCTGGACGCATGTTTCCCACAGAGTTATCCACAAAGCTTGTGGGCAGCCGAAAAACGCGTTTGCAATCATGCACTTGAGGCCGATCGTTGAGGTGAAACCGAGCTTTGCGCCGCAAGCTCGCCGACGCTGCCCATGAGCGGCAGCGCCGCATGCGGCCTGGTCGTCGCCGTGGAAACGCCGCAACATGCCGCCATCGGCGGCCTGCTCGATTACAGCCACAGCACGCCGCTGGCTCCCGGCAGCCTGGTGCGTGTACCCCTGGGCCGGCGCGAAGTGGCCGGCATCGTCTGGCGGGAGTCGGCGCAAGCGCCAGGCGAAAGCGCCGAGCGGGCGCTGAAGGCCGTGGCCGAAACGCTGGGCTCGCTGCCCCCGCTGGGCGCGCCGTGGCGGCGCCTGGTCGAGTTTGCGGCTGCCTACTACCAGCGTGGGGTGGGCGAGATGGCGCTTTCGGTGCTGCCGCCGGAACTGCGCAAGATCGACGACACGCAACTCGCACGGCGCCTGGCCAAACTCAGGCGCGCACCCGCCGTGGATACCGGCGGCGTGGCCAGCGACACACCGCCGCCGCTGAACAGCGAACAGGCGGCCGCGCTGCAGGCGCTGGCCGGCAACACGACGCCGGCGTTGCTGTTCGGCGTCACCGGCAGCGGCAAGACCGAGGTCTACCTGCATGCCGCCGCAAGCGCGCTGGCCGCCGGCAGGCAGGCCCTGGTGCTGGTGCCCGAGATCAACCTGACGCCGCAGCTCGAAGCGCGTTTTGCGGCGCGCTTCCCGGGCCGCCGCCTGGTCAGCCTGCACAGTGCACTGACACCGGCGCAGCGTCTGCGCAACTGGCTGCTGGCGCATCTGGGCGAGGCCGATCTGGTGCTCGGCACGCGGCTGGCGGTGTTTGCGTCGCTGCCGCGGCTGGGGCTGATCGTCGTCGACGAAGAACATGACCCGTCGTTCAAGCAGCAGGAGGGCGCGCGCTATTCGGCACGCGACCTCGCGGTGTGGCGTGCCGTCGATGGCACGCTGCCGGTGCTGCTGGGCTCGGCGACGCCGTCGCTCGAGACCTGGCAGCGCGTCAACGAAGGCAAATACCGCCGCATCGACCTGACGCAGCGCATCGGCGGCGGCGCGATGCCGCGCGTGCGGCTGTTCGACATGTCGACGCTGACGCAGGCCAAAGGGGCGCAGGCACCCGCGCTGGCGCCGCCGCTGCGCGACGCCATCGCCGAGCGCATCGAACGCGGCGAACAAAGCCTGCTGCTGCTGAACCGGCGCGGATATGCGCCGGTGCTGCACTGCGGCGCCTGCGGCTGGAAGAGTGCATGCCCGCACTGCAGCGCGTGGCGCGTTTTCCACAAGGCCGACCGCAGCCTGCGCTGCCACCACTGTGGTTTCAGCGAACGCGTGCCGCGCGCCTGCCCCGACTGCGGCAACCTCGACATCGCGCCGATCGGGCGCGGTACCGAAAAACTGCAGGAGCAGCTTGGCGCGCTGCTGCCCGGTGCCCGCATCGCACGCATCGACGCCGACAGCACACGCGCGGTGGGTTCGCTGGCGCAGCAGTTGTCGGCCGTGCACGCGGGCGAAGTGGACGTGCTGGTGGGCACGCAGATGGTCGCCAAGGGTCACGACTTCCGCCGCGTCACGCTGGTGGCCGCGGTGAACCCGGACGGTGCGCTGTTCTCCAGCGACTTCCGCGCCCCCGAACGCCAGTTCGCGCTGCTGATGCAAGCCGCCGGGCGCGCCGGGCGCGACGCCGCGGCGGCGGCGCGCAGCGAGATGTGGCTGCAGACCTGGAACCCGCAGCACGCGCTGTATGCGGCGCTGCAGCGGCACGACTATCCGCGCTTCGCGCAGAGCCAGCTTGCGGAGCGCCTGAGCGCTGGGCTGCCGCCGTTCAGCCACCTCGCGCTGCTGCGCGCCGAAGCCAGGAGCGTCGATGTGGCCGCCGCCTTCCTGCATGACGCCGCGGCGCTGGCGCAGGACGAAGCGGCGATCGCGGTCTACGCGGCGGTGCCGCCGGCGGTGTCGCGCGTGGCCGATGTCGAACGCCTGCAGATGCTGGTGGAATCGGCCTCGCGCCCGGCGCTGCAGCGTTTTCTGGCGGCCTGGCTGCCGCAGTTGCAGCCGCTGCGCACGGCGCACAAGGGCTTGCTGCGCTGGGCCGTGGATGTCGACCCGCTGGCGATCTGAAAGCGCCTCAGCCCGGCCGCACGCCGAACAGCCAGGCCAGCGCGCTGAACGACACGAAGGCGAGCACCGTCGACGTCATCACGATGCGCGCGATGCGCCCGTTGTCGGCGCCATAACGTTCGGCCAGCAGCGACACGCTGCTGGCGCTGGGCAGCGCCGCGCACAGCGTCAGCGTCACGAGCTGGAAGCCCGACAGCGGCGCGCCCAGGCGGTGCGCGGCGGCGCCGATGGCGAAGACCAGCGCCGGGTGCAGCAGGTTCTTCACCAGCGCCACCGGCGCGTACAGCGCCGCCGGCGTGCGGCTGTGCGCGTGCTGGCCGGCACGCCAGAGCACGGTGCCGATGGTGAACAGCGCCACCGGCGTCGACGCATCGGCGAGCATGCGCACCACCACGTCCAGCGGTCCCGAAAGCCGCACGCCAGCCACCGAAAAGGCGCCGCCGAGCGCGATCGCCCACGGCAGCGGGTTCGAAAGTGCACCGCGCAGTGCGCGCAGCACCGCCGTGCGCGAGCCGTGGCCCGACGCCTCGTGCGCCTGCGCCAGGCCGATGCACACCGAACTGGTGACGAACAAGTCGGCCAGCACGACGCAGATCACCGGCCCCGCCGCCGCCTTGCCCAGCAAAGCCACCATCAGCGGCACGCCCATGAAGCCGGTGTTCGGAAACGCCGCCACCAGGGCGCCGAACGCGGCGTCCTTCAGGTGCACGCGTGCGCCGCGCGTCGTCGCCACGACGACGAAGACGATCAGCAGCCCGGCCAGCAGCCAGGTCGCCAGCACGGCCGGGTTCAGCAACTCGAAGATCGGCGTCGCGCGGCCGAAGCGGAACAGCAGGCAGGGCAGCGCGAAATACAGCACGAAGGCATTGAGTCCGGGAATCGCGCTTTCCGGCAGCACGTGGTGGCGACCCGCCAGGTAACCTGCCAGCACGAGCGCAAAAAACGGCACCGTCACGGCGAGAATGTCTTGCATGGTGGCGCAGTATCGTGGCCTGCGGGCCGCGCCGCCTTTTCGAGTCACCGGGAGAGAACATGATGTCGGGATCGCCCCTGAAGCGGCTGCTCGCGGCCGCGGGCTGGTTGTGGTGGCTGCTCGATGCCAGCCGGCGCGCGCTGCTGAATCTGCTGATGCTGCTGGTGCTGGCCACGCTGGTGTGGCTGTTCCTGCATCGCGGGCCGCCGCCGCTGCAGGGCAACACCGCGCTCGTGCTGGCGCCGCACGGGCCGATACGCGAGCAGTTCAGCGGCACGCTGCGCGACAACGCGCTGCGCGAGGCGCGCGGCGAGACCATCGCGCAGACACGGCTGCGCGATGTGCTGGCGGCGCTGGATGGCGCGTCGCACGACCCGCAGATCACGCGTGTCGTGCTCGTGCTCGACGACTTCGCCGGTGCCGGCATGCCCACGTTGCGCGAGGTGGCCGCGGCGCTGCAGCGCTTCCGCGCCAGCGGCAAGCAGGTCGTGGCCTGGGGTTCGGGCTACGACCAGCGCCAGTACTACCTGGCGGCCCAGGCCAACGAGGTCTGGATGAACCCGATGGGCAGTGTCGACATCGAAGGTTTCGGCGGCTACCGCACCTACTACAAGGACGCGCTCGACAAGTTCGGCTTCACCGCCCACGTGGTGCGCGCCGGGCAGTTCAAGAACGCCGAGGAAGCCTTCGTCGCCAACGGGCCGTCCAAGCCGACGCAGGAGGCCGACAAGTACCTGCTCGACGGCCTCTGGGCCAGCTACACCGCCGGCGTCGAACACGCACGCAAGCTGGCGCCGGGCAGCATCGACAGCGACATCGCCGAGCTGCCGGAGCGGCTGGCCGCCGCCGGTGGCGACTTCGCCAAGCTGGCGTTGCAGAACAAGCTGGTCGATGCGCTGAAGACACGCGACCAGTTGCGCGCGGCGCTGATCGCGCGCGGTGTGCGTGACGGCCAGAGCTTCCGCCAGATTCCGTTCGAGGCCTACCTCGCGCGCGTGCGGCCCGCCAAGGGCCCCGACGCGGTGGGTGTGCTGGTGGCCGAAGGCCCGATCAGCGACGGCGACGCACCCGGCGGCGCCATCGGCGGCGCGTCGACGTCGGAGCTCATCCGCCGCGCGCGCGAGGACGAGCACATCAAGGCGCTGGTGCTGCGCGTGGACTCCCCTGGCGGCAGCGTCTTCGGCTCCGAACTCGTGCGACGCGAGCTCGAACTCACGCGCAAGGCCGGCAAGCCGGTGGTGGTGTCGATGGGTGACGTGGCGGCGTCGGGCGGCTACTGGATCTCCACCGCGTCCGACGAGATCATTGCCGACGAGACCACCGTCACCGGCAGCATCGGCGTCATCGCGATGCTGCCCACGGCCGAGCGCGCGCTCGCCAAGCTGGGCGTGCACACCGGCGGCTACACGACGACCTGGCTCGCCGGCGCCTACGACCCGCGCCACGGTCTGGACCCGCGCTACGAGAAGGTCCTGCAGAACAGCATCAACCACACCTATGCCGAGTTCACGCAGCGCGTGGCGGCGGCGCGCAGGACGACGCCGGCGAAGATCGACGCCGTCGGCCAGGGCCGCGTGTGGTCGGGCGCGCAGGCGCTGGAGCGCGGCCTCGTCGACCGTACCGGCAGCTTCGAGGACGCGCTGCAATCGGCGGCACAGCGCGCGAAGCTCGCGCCCGGCTACCGCGTCGTCTACGTTGAACGTGAGCCCGGCCGCACCGAACGCCTGCTGTCGCTGTTCGCAAGCCGCGTCGCCGCCGCGCTCGGCCCCGACGTGGTGCTGCCGGGCTGGCTTGCCGGCGTGCCGCCGGTGGTGCTGCAGGGCATGCGGCACGATCTGGCGTGGCTGATGGACGTGGGCGGTGGCAGCCGGCGTTTCGCCGCGCTGACGCATTGCCTGTGCAGCGCCCCCTGACGGCCCGACTCAATGGCGCAGCGGCGCAACCGATAACCTCCGTCATGCGATCTCTTGCCCGCCGGCTGCTGCCGGCCACCCTGGCAACGCTGCTCGGCGCCGCGCTGCCCGCCGCCGCCGCCCCCGCCAGCGCCACCACGCCGGCCGCTCACGCGCCGCGCCCCGATTGTTCGCGCCCGCTCTCGCTCGGCCTGCACGAACACGGGCTGCTGTACTCCAGCCAGACCGGCGAGGGCATAGACAAGGACATCGCCGACGAGCTGGCGCGCCGCAGCGGCTGCAGGCTCACGCTCACGCTGCTGCCGCGGGCGCGCATCTGGCAACTCATCGAGTCGGGCGCGATGGACTTCAGCCTCTCCGGCATCAGCAACGAATCGCGCGCAACCTTCGCCGACTTCGCCTGGTACTTCTCGAACAAGTACTACCTGCTGATGCGCAACGACACCGGAGCACGCACGCTGGCCGATTTCGAGGCCGACCCGGCGTTGCGCCTGGGCGTCATCCGCAGCTTCCGCTACGGCCCGTCGGCCAACCGCTTCGTCGACGAACTCGATGCGGCGCACCGCGTCGACCACGCCACCGGCCTGGCCTCGCTGTACCAGGTGCTGCTCGACAAGCGCCTGCAGGCGATGATCATCGAACCGTTCGACTACCCGACGCTGCAGAGCGCGGCCATCCGTGCGCAGACGACGATCATCGAGTTCGACGACCCGCCCGTGCGGCACGGCCTCATCATGTCGAAGAAGGCCCTGACAGCGCGCCAGCGCGCGGCCTGGCGCACGCTGGTGGACGGCATGCGCGCCGACGGCACGATGCAGCGCATCTTCGAGAAATACTTCAAGCCCGAACTCGCGCAGGCGATGACGACCTTCTGAACGCGGCCCGCGCGTGAAACAACCGACACATCTGCTGTGGCCGCTGCTGGCCGCGCTGCTGGCGCTGGCCGTCACCGGCGGCCTGTGGCGCCACGAACGCCAGACCCAGGAACGCCACCTGCGCGACAACTTCGACTTCGGGCTGCGCCAGACCGCGACCCGCATCGAGCAGCGCCTGGCCAGCTACGAGCAGATGCTGCGCGGCGCGCGCGGCCTGTTCGAGTCTTCCGACAGCGTCACGCCGAGCGACTTCTCGGCCTACGTCGACATCCTGCTCGGTGGCGCCGACTTCAGCGGCGTGCGCAGCTTCGCCTATGCGGCGGCCAGCGCGTCGGCGCCGGCGTCGGCGCTCGTCACGCTGGCCGCGCCCGCGGGCGCACGCGCCCTTGGCGAGGACCCGCTGGCCGACCCCGAGCGCCGCGCCGCGATGCTGCTGGCGCGCGACTCCGGACGCGCCAGCATCACCGGGCGGCTGCTGGCCGGCGACGATTCGCTGTTCGTGATGTTCATGCCCGTGTACGCGAATGACCGCTTCGCCAGCACCGTGGCCGAGCGCCGCGAAAACCTGCGCGGCTGGGTGATGGCGCGCTTCGACATCGACGAGGTGATGTCCAGCCTCTACGGCGAGTCCACGCCGGGGCTGGAGGTGCGCGTCTACGACGGCGTCGAGCCCGGCGCCGGCACGCTGATGTACCCGCGGCCGGAGGCCGCCAGGTCGGGGGCGGCCGGGTCGACCCGGGCGACGGCCGCAGCGGCCGCACCCGACGCCGGCGCGCCGCGCTTCGACGCGCGCGAATACATCGGCTTCGCGGGCCACACGTGGACGCTGGTGGTGCACAGCACGCCGGCCTTCGAGCGCCACTTCAGCAACGACTCGCCGCGCATCATTCTCATCGCCGGCATCGGCCTGAGTGCGTTGCTCGCGCTGGTGACGTGGCAGCTCGTGACAGCGCGCGAGCGCGCACACGCGGCGGCGCGCTCGATGACGCGCCAGTGGCGCGAAAGCGCCGAGCGTTACCGGCGCATCGTCGAGACCGCCAATGAAGGCATCTGGACGCTGGACGCCGGCGACCGCACCTCGTTCGTCAACCCCAAGCTGCAGCAGATGCTGGGCTACGACGCGACCGACATGCTGGGGCGCCCGTGGCGCGAGTTCAGCGACGCCGACGTGCCGCGCGAGCCCGCCGACGCCCACGCCATTGCCGACATGGGCGACGGCGCAGGCGCCGCGCGGCGCACCGTGCGGCTGCGCCGGCGCGACGGCAGCGAGCTCTGGGCCACGCTGTCCACCGGCCCCATCACCGATGCCGACGGCCGGCACGCCGGCACGCTGGCGATGGTCACCGACGTCACCGAGCACCGGCGCTCGGAAGCCAACCGCGCGCTGCTCGAAGCGCAGCTCCGGCAGTCACAGAAGATGGAGGCCATCGGCACGCTCGCCGGCGGCATCGCGCATGACTTCAACAACATCCTCGCTGCCATTCTCGGCAATGTGAACCTGGCGCAGCAGGCCCTGGCCGCGGGCCACGCGGCGACGGCGCCGCTGGCGCAGATCGGCCGTGCCGGTGAACGCGCGCGCAGCCTCGTGCAGCAGATCGTCGCCTTCAGCCGGCGCCACCCGCAGGCGCTGGAGGTGCAGCCGCTGCAGCCGCTGCTGGAGGAGACGCTGACGCTGCTGCGCTCGACGCTGCCGACGCTGGTCGAGCTGGAAACACAGTTCGCCGCGACGCCGCTGCGCATCGGCGCCGACGCCACGCAGTTGCAGCAGGTGCTGATGAACCTGTGCACCAACGCCTGGCATGCGCTCAAGGGCGGCGCCGGACACATCGTCGTCGGGCTCGAGAGCGTCGTGCTTGACGCCGACGACGTACCCGGTCTGGCGGCCGGCGCCCACGCACATCTGTGGGTCAGCGACGACGGCACGGGCATGGACGAGGCCACACGCCAGCGTGTGTTCGAGCCCTTCTTCACCACCAAGCCGGTGGGCCAGGGCACCGGCCTCGGGCTGTCGGTGGTGCACGGCATCGTGGCGTCGCATCACGGCGCGATCACGGTGCGCAGCGGCCCGGGCCAGGGCAGCACCTTCGACCTCTACTTTCCGCTCGCCGCGGCCACGGCCCCTGGCGGCACGCCGCCGGCGGCGGCCACCCCGGTCGCGCCGGGCCGCGGCGAACACGTGCTGTACGTCGACGACGATCCGGTGATGGGCCTGATGGTCGAGAGCCTGCTGCAGCGTGCGGGCTACCGTGTCGGCGTGCTCGCCAACCCGCTGGATGCACTGCTGCGGCTGCGCGACGCCGGCGACGACATCGACGTCGTCGTCAGCGACTTCAACATGCCCGAACTGTCGGGCCTGGACCTGGCGCGCGAGATCACCCAACTGCGGCCCGGCCTGCCCGTCGTCATCACCTCGGGCTTCGTCACCGAAGCGCTGCTCGCTGACGCGCGGCGCGTCGGCGTGGCGCATGTGCTGCAGAAGGAATACACGCTGGAGCAACTGGCTGCGCTGGTGCAGGCCGCGCTGGCCGGGCGCCGGCCGCTGAGCACACCGGCGCAGCGTTTCTGATCAATGCGCGACGCCGCGCCTGCGGCGCCACCACGCACGCAGCCGGGCACGCCACGGGGGCGGGCGCGGCGTTGATGGAAGCGGAGGTTGCGGTTGTTGCGGCGGCAGCACCGCGGCTGCCGCCGCTGGCGTCGCTGGCATCGCAAACAGCGCGCGCCATGCCTGCATGTTTTGCGGCCTGTGCTGCGGCCACAGCGCCAGCCCGGCGTCGATCGCGGCGAGGAACGGCGCCGAATAACGGCCGGCGCCGGCCTGCGACGCGGGCAGCAGGTCGTCCCTCACGACACGCGCGATGGCCGATGGCGGCAGCCGGCCGCTGATGGCCGCGTAGAGCACCGCGGCGAGGGCGTAGATGTCGGTCCACGGCCCCTGGCGCAGCGAGAGTTCGCCGTCGTACTGCTCCACCGGTGAATAGCCCGGCTTGAGGATGGCGGTGAGGTTCTGCGTGGCGTCGCTGATGACGCGCCGCGCAGCGCCGAAGTCCAGCAGCAGCGGCCGCGGCCGCTGTTCGAGGAAGCTGCCGCCGTGGCGGTCGTGCAGCAGCAGGATGTTGTCTGGCGCTACGTCGCGGTGAAAGCAGTTCTGGTGATGCAGCGCCGCCAGCGCGTCCAGCAGCTCACTCGCCAGCACGCGCAGCCAGGCCTCGCTGGGTGTTGCGCCCAGATGGGCGAGCCAGCTCCTCAGCGTCAGCCCCTGGTACAGCGGCATCACCATGTAGGCGCTGCCGTTTTCGGCCCAGAAGCGGTAGACCTTGACGAGCGCCGGGTGGTCGAACGACGCCAGCAGCCGCGCCTCGTTGATGAAGCTGCGCAAGCCGAGGTCGAAGTGTTCGCGGTGGTTCGGCGAGCGCGCCACCACGCTGCCGCCGGTGCCGCGCGTGGCCAGCGCCGCGGGGATGTATTCCTTCAGCGCGACCAGCCGGTCCAGCCGCGTGTCGCGCACGCGGTAGACGATGCTGAAGCCGCCGACGCCGATCAGGCCTTCGACGACAAATTCCTGCAGCCGCGTGCCCGGCGGCAGCTCGCTGCCGACATCGCGGCGCGGCATCAGCAGCGTCTTCTGAAATGGCGGCGGCGCCGGCACGGCGTTCATCGCGTCAGACCCTCAGGCCCGCTGCGGCCCCGGGCGACCGAGCTCGACCGCAAAGCGCGCCTCGGTCTCGATGCGGCTGGCCGCGTCGCGCGCGTCGAGCAGCGAACGAAGCTGCACCTGCAATTGGCGTTCGCCAACGCTGAAGTGCATGTAGCCGCGGCGTTCGCTGCGCGCCAGCTTCATGTGCGGGTTGAACGGCAGCATCGCGTCCAGCCTGGCCTGCGCCATCGACAGGCTGGTGATCGAGGTGCCGCAGAATTCGCTCGCCACCACCGGCGCCTTCGCATCGTCGAAGTCGGTCTTCAGGTCGGCGACGTAGTTGCCGTGCACGTCGCCGCCCAGCACCACCGCGCCGGGCAGCTTCTTCGCCGCCACGACATCGAGCAGGCGTTGGCGCGCCGGTGCGTAGCCGTCCCAGCCATCGGTCCAGTAGCGGCCGCCGCCACCGGCCGGGTCGTCGCGCGACAGACGCGCCATCAGCGTCTGCTGCGCCAGCAGGTTCCAGGGCCGGCTGCTGTCCCAGCCGTCGGCCAGCCAGCGTTCCTGCGCCGCGCCGAGCAGGCTTCGTTTCGGGTCGAGCAGTTCGGGGCAGTCTTTCAGGCGCACGGTGTTGGAGCCGCCGCGGCCGGGCTTGGGGCAGGCCTGGACGGCGCGCATCTGGCGGTCGTCGAGCAGGTGGATGCGCGCCAGCCGGCCCCAGTCGAGGCGGCCGAACATGCGCATCTCGGCACCGGCGTCCAGCTTCAGCGGGCGCGCCGATTTCGGCAGCGGCATGTGTTCCCAATAGGCCTGGTAGGCCGCGGCGCGCTGGGCCGCGAAGTCGGGTTCGAGCCGGTTGCCCTGCAATGCGGCGTAGTCGTTCTCGACCTCGTGGTCGTCCCACACCAGCAGCCACGGGCAGGCGGCATGCGCGGCCTGCAGATCGGCATCGCTCTTGTGCAGCGCATAGCGTTCGCGGTATTGCGCCAGCGTGCGCGGCGGCCCGCTGAACAACGGCCGCACCGCATCGCGGCCGGAGTTGTATTCGTAGATGTAGTCGCCCAGGAACATCACCAGGTCCAGCGGCTCGGCCGCGGCATGGCGCCAGGCGGCGAAGAAGCCGGTGTCCCAGCGCTGGCAGCTCGCGATGGCGAAGTTGAACTGCGTCACCGCGGCGTCGGCCGCGGGCGCACTGCGCGTACGGCCCACCGGGCTGCGCTGGCCGAGCGCACTGAAGCGATACCAGTACCAGCGCGCCGGCTCCAGGCCACCGGCTTCGGCATGCACGCAGTGCGCGTCTTCGAGCAGCGCCGTCTCGGTGCCGCGCGCGGCGATGCGCGTGAAGGCTTCGTCGTGCGCCACTTCCCAGGCCACGTCGACACGCGGTGGCAACCCGGCGCCGGTCAGCCGCGTCCACAGCACCACGCCGCTGGCCTGCGGCTGACCGCTGGCGATGCCCAGCGCAAAGCGCGGCACGTCGGCGCCAACGGCATGACGAAGCAAGGGTGGCGCGGCGCCCGACAGCAGCACCAGGGCCAGAAGATCACGACGGTTCGGCATGCGCGCAGTGTGCCGCGCCGCTGGCGTGCTGTCAGGCCGCCATCAGGCCGGCGAACAGGGGGTCGTGGCGGCTGCGCGGGCGGTAGGCGCCGACCCGGCGCGCAATCTCGGCGATGTGTTCGGGCGTGGTGCCGCAGCAGCCGCCTGCGATGTTGAGGAAGCCGCTCTTCGCGAACTCTTCCATCAGCGCGCCGGTGACCGGCGGCGTTTCGTCGAAGCCGGTTTCGCTCATCGGATTGGGCAGGCCGGCGTTCGGGTAACAACTGATGAAGGTGTCGCCGGCCACCTTGGCCAGTTCTTCGATGTAGGGCCGCATCAGCGCCGCGCCGAGCGCGCAGTTCAGCCCCACCGCGAGCGGTCGTGCGTGGCGCACCGAGTGCCAGAACGCGGCCACCGTCTGCCCCGACAGGATGCGCCCCGAGGCGTCGGTGACGGTGCCCGAAATGATGACGGGCAGGCGCTCGCCGCTGTCTTCCATCAGCTCGTCGAGCGCGAAGATCGCCGCCTTCGCGTTCAGGGTGTCGAAGACGGTCTCGACCAGGAACAGGTCGCAGCCGCCTTCGAGCAGGCCCTCGGCCTGCTCGCGATAGGCATCGCGCAGGGTGTCGAAGCTGACGTTGCGCGCGCCGGGGTCGTTGACGTCGGGGCTGATGCTGGCGGTGCGCGGCGTCGGCCCCAGCGCGCCGGCGACAAAACGCGGTTTGTCGGGCGTGCCGTACGCGTCGGCCGCGGCGCGTGCGATCTGCGCTGCGGCGACATTGAGCTCGCGCGCGATGTGGCCCAGGCCGTAGTCTTCCTGGGCGATGCGCGTCGCCCCGAAGGTATTGGTCTCCAGGATGTCGGCCCCGCTGGCCAGGTATTGCTCGTGGATCTGGCGGATCACGTCGGGCCGCGTCAGCGGCAGCAGGTCGTTGTTGCCTTTCAGATCCTTCGTGTGATTCTTGAAGCGTTCACCGCGGAAGTCGGCCTCGCCGAGCTTGTGGCGCTGGATCATCGTGCCCATCGCGCCGTCGATGATGGCGATGCGTTGCTGCAAAAGCGCCGGCAGCGCCTGGCCGCGGGTATAGGTCAAGGCATTCATGAGCGGATTATCGCGGCGGCCGACACGGCGCTACAACAGCGGGCGGGCCTTGATGCGCCGGCGGCGGCGCCGCGGCGGCGCGTTCGGATCGGGCGCATGGCGGCACAGGCGCAGCGCCAGCAGCAGCAGCAGCATCACGAAAGGCACCGCCAGGCCGGCCACCAGGCAGGCCGCTTCGGCTGGCACCTGGCTGTACGCGGCCGAGGCTTTCTGCGCCGCCATCGCCGCCGCGGCCAACACCAGTTCCTGCCCCGCGATGACACCGAAAGCCAGCATGCCGGCGCCGATGAACCGCCACGCACGGCGCCGCGCGCCGCTGCGCGGAGCGCCGAGAAAAGCGGTCCACAGGCCGGCGACACAGCCGCTGACGAGCACCGGCACGGCCAGCGCCAGCGGCTCCATCTGCCAGTGCAGGCCGGGCTCGAGCTCGACGGCGCGCACCAGCAGCACCTGCATCGCCAGCGCGCCGGCCGCCAGCAGCGCCCCCGCAGCCATCACCGCCGACAGCAGACGCCCCCGCAGCAGCACCAGCAAAGCCAGCAGAGCCAGCGTCGCCGCAGCCACCGCCGCGGCCCAGGCGCCGAGCAGGCCGGCGACGCTGAAGCCGAGCGAATAGCTCAGCGCCTGGCTGCCGATGCCCAGCAGCATGCCCGACCACAGCGCCGTGGCCAGCGCCAGCACCGCCGCGCCCCATTGCTGCCAGCGCTGGCGCCACCGCGTTTCGCGCAGCGCATGGCGCAGGTAGGTGAACGCGAGGTGTGTGCCGAGCAGCAGCACGCCGGCCGACAGCAGCCACAGCGACAGCGACGCCTCGACCAGCGAATCGGCATTCATCGTGTCACTGCACGAAGCCGACGCCGCGCCGCTGGCGCACCTCGGGCTTGACGCGGTGTTCACTCTCAAGCTGGGCGAGGAACTCGTCGGCGTCGAAGGCCAGCCCGAGAATCTCCACCTGGCGCTGCACGGCCGCGAAGTCGCCCGCCACCAGGCGGTCGAGTGAGCCGAGCCGCTGCCGCTGTTCGCACGTGAGCCGCGTGGCGTCGCCCGCCAGCGCCTCGGCGACGAACATGCGCTCGCGCTGCGCGGCGGTGAGCGCGTGGAAGCGGATCTTGAACGTGAAGCGGCGCAGCGCCGCCTCGTCGATGTCGTCGAACAGGTTGGTGGTGCAGATGAAGACGCCGCCGAAGCGTTCCATGCCCTGCAGCATCTCGTTGACTTCGGTCACCTCGTAGTGGCGCTCGGCCAGGCGCCGGCTGCGCATGAAGCTGTCGGCCTCGTCGAGCAGCAGCACTGCGCCTTCGCTCTGCGCCTCTTCGAACATGCGCGCCATGTTCTGCTCGGTTTCGCCGACGTACTTGCTGGCGATGTCGCTCGTCTGGCGCATCATCAGCGGCCGCTGCAGCGCCTGCGCGATGTGCTCGGCCAGCGCCGTCTTGCCGGTGCCCGGCGCGCCGTGGAAACACAGCGTGCCGTGGCCGCGGCGCTTCAGCGCCTCGATCATGCGCGGCAGCTCGAAGCGGCTCTCGACGTTGAGCAGCGACAGGTCGTAGCCGGTCACCGAAGGACGCGCTCCGCGTTCGCCGCTGGCGGTGCCGAGCGCGTGGTCGGCGTTCGCAAGCTGGCGCTGGATCAGCGCCTCGTAGGCTGCGTGCGACGTCGGCTCCTGCCCCTGCGCCAGCTTCGCAAAACGCACCGCGGTGCGTATCTGTGCCGGCGTCAGCGCCCGCCGTTCGGCCAGGCGGGCGGCAAAACCCGCGCTCACCGGCGCGCCGGCCAGCGCGCGCTGCACCAGACCTTCGCGCGCGCCCGGCGGCGGGCTTTTCAGCAGCAGGTGGTACTGGAAGCGACGCCGGAACGCGGGGTCGATCTGCTCGATGCGGTTGGTGACCCAGATCACCGGCACCGGGTTCGTCTCCAGGATCTGGTTCACCCAGGCCTTGCCGCTGACGCTGCTGTTGACGCCGGGCGAGATGTCGCTGCTGTCCAGGCGCGCGATGAGCTGCGCGGCTTCGCTGGAGATCGGCGGGAACACGTCCTCCACCTCGTCGAACAGCAGCGCCACGCCGGCGCTGCCTTTCAGGAACACCTGGCTGATCTGCAGGCTGCGATAGCGGTCGCGCCCGGTCAGGCTGTTGCCGTCGCGGTCGGCGTACTCGACCTCGTAGAGTTCCAGCCCGGCGGCCAGCGCGCAGACCTTGGCGAGCTCGGTCTTGCCGGTGCCGGGCGGGCCGTAGAGCAGCACGTTGACACCGGCCTCCTTGCGTTCGTCGGCGTTTTTCAGCAGCGTGGTCAGCACCTGCACCTCGTCGCTGACGAAGCTGAAGTCGGGCGGGCCGAGCTCGGTCTTGCTCGCCGGCCGCGTGAACACCGCCATCAGGTCGCTCGGGCCGCCGTATTCGCGCATCAGCACCGGCGGGAGCTGGTCGCTGACCTTCATCAGGTCGGCGAGGTCGGTGATGTTCTGTTCCGAGATCAGGTTCTCGACCATGCCGATGCGCTCCAGGCGCGAGCCGGCGCGCAGCGCTTCGGCGACATCCCTCGCGTCGACGCCGGCCACCGCGGCGATGGCCGCATATGCCTCCTGCGCGTTCGAGACCTTGAACTCCACCAGCAGGCCGCGCAGGTCGCGCTGGTAGCGCGCCAGCGTGCCGTACAGCAGCAGCGCGCGTTCGGCCGGGTTCAACTGCAGCAGCCCGGCCAGCGCGTCGATGTTCTTCTGCACCAGCGTGCTCTGCTTCTTCAGCCGCCGCTCCAGCCATTCGCAGGTGGCGCCCAGCACCGTCATCAGGTCTTTCGGCGCATCCTTGATGTATTCGTCGATGTAGAAGAACAGCGTGCCTTCTTCGTACGGGCCGCGCCACGGGCCGTGGCGCTGGATGAAGGCCTCGTCGCTCAGCGCCTCATGGCCGCGCCAGTGCGCGTTGCCGCGGCAGCGCTGGCGCAGAAAGCTGCGCAGCCGCGCCAGCACCGGCAGCGGCCACACCAAGTGGCGCCCGGTCAGCGACAGCAGGTTGTTCCAGTCACGCCGCAGATTGAAGCGACCGGGCTGGCGCAGCGTGAGCGTCAATACGAAGTGTGTGCACAAGGCATCCAGCACCGGGGTGTCCGCCAGACCCGGTGACAGGATGCCGCGTGCGTCGGCCAGGGCCCTGGGCATCGCGCATCCTCGCCCGCCATCCGGCTTGGCGGGTGCGCACGATCTTGGCGCAGGCCGCGCCCGGCGACAAGTCCTTGCCCGCAGCGCGGTGTCAGTGCAGGATCAGTGGCTGCTGGGCGAGCTGGGTGTAGCTTTCGATGAAGGCGTCGAAGGCCTCGGCGCCCGAATCCTGACTCGCCAGCGCCTGCACGCCCTGCTCGAAACTGCGCGCCATCGCCCCTTCGATGAAGATTTCCTTGCGTGCGAACTTGTCGACGATCTCGTAGCCTCCGCGTGTCAGCACGCTGGCCTGCACGGGCAGCGTGATTTGCACGACGGTGAAGTTGTCTGAGTTGTAGAGCATTTGCATGGACGGCACCTCTCGTCACGCAGATGGGCGCCGCGCGGCCGAATTCAAGACGGCGACGTGATGTCGCGCAGCACGAATTCGTTGGCGTCGCCCGTCTTGGGCACCGACAGACGCAGCCGCACCGGCAGGTAGGAGCGCGCCGGGTCGAGCCAGACGTCGACCTGGGTGTCGAAAGGCTTGCGCGGCTCGCGGTGCAGATGCACGGCGCGCTCGACGCGCCCGCCGACCACGTCGACCGCTTCCACCGCAGCGACATCGAAGGTCCAGACATCACCATCGCCGCGTGCACCGGTGACGAACAGGCTGATGTTCGACCCCGGTTTCGCGCGCGCCGCGTCGGCCTTCAGGATGGCCGGAAGCTGCAGCATCCAGCTCAACCGGTCCTGCGCGCCGGGCACCAGCGGGTACTGCACGTCGGGCCCGGAATACGTGATCAGCGCCTTGTCGCGCTGGAAGTTCGCGGCCTGCACGTCGCGCCCGCGCCGGCGGTCGGTGAAGCGGGTCGGCGCCAGGCCATGCGCGTCCAGCGCGCCTTCGCTGTGCCAGCCGATGATGCTGATGCCGAACGCGCGCCCTTCCATGTTCAGCACATAGGCGCCGGCGCGGGGCTGCCAGTCGAGCTCGGCCTCGCCGCTGAGCGCACCGCGCTTGATCTCGTAGCGCAGCCGCGCGGGCGGCGGCATGCGGGTGGCATAAACCGGCACCGCGCTGCCGCCGCCATCGGCGCTGGCGGTGGGCGGGGTGGGCGCGGCGACCGCCAGCCGCACGGGTTCGTCGGCGGGCGCCGGCTCCACCTGCTGCGGCGATTGCAGCGGCTGCAGCGGCGGCACCTCGGGCACCGCCTGCAGCGCCGCCATGTCGGGCGCCTGGGTCTGCACGGGCGGCAGCGGCGCCAGCGTCTCGAAGCGCACCGGCAGCGCGTGCGCCAGCACCTTCTGCGGCGGCGCTGCCAGCACGATCTGCCGCATCTGCAACTGTGGCCGCGCGCCGCCGTGCCAGCCACCGCCCACGCCCAGCGGCAGCAAGGCCAGGAACATCGCATGGGCGACGAGCACGACGGCCACGAGCCCGCCAATCAGCATCATGCGGCGGCGTGCGGAGCGTGGCGGCGGGTTGGATTCAGGCAGCACCGCACAATACTGCCATCAACCTGCCAACCCCATCGACATGAAGCTCGCAACCCTGAAAGACGGCTCGCGCGACGGTCAGCTCGTCGTCGTGTCGCGCGACCTCGCGTGGGCCCACCACGCCACCGGCATCGCCACCCGCATGCAGCAGGTGCTGGACGACTGGAACTTCATCAGCCCGCAGCTCGAAGACCTGGCGCTGGCGCTGAACCAGGGCAAGGCGCGCCATGCGTTTGCGTTCGACCCGCGCCAGTGCATGGCCCCGTTGCCGCGTGCCTACCAGTGGGCCGACGGCTCGGCCTTCATCAACCACGTGGAACTGGTGCGCAAGGCGCGCCATGCCGAGGTGCCGGCATCGTTCTACAGCGACCCGCTGATGTACCAGGGCGGCAGCGACGACTTCATCGGCCCCTGCGACGACGCGCCCTTCGCCGACGAGGCCTGGGGCATCGACTTCGAGGCCGAGGTGGCGGTGATCACCGGCGACGTCGCGCAGGGCACGGCGGCCGAGAGCGCGCTCGAAGGCATACGGCTCGTGATGCTGGTCAATGACTGGAGCCTGCGTTATCTCATCCCCGCCGAACTGGCCAAGGGCTTCGGCTTCTTCCAGAGCAAACCCGCCACCGCCTTCAGCCCGGTGGCGCTGACGCCCGACGAACTGGGCGCGGCCTGGGCCGGCGGGCGCCTGAACCTGGCGCTGGAAAGCACCTGGAACGGCCGCCGCGCCGGCCGCTGCGACGCCGGCGCAGAGATGACCTTCCACTTCGGCCAGCTCATCGCCCACATCGCTAAGACACGCAACGTGCGCGCCGGCAGCATCGTCGGCTCGGGCACCGTGAGCAACAAGGACTGGACACACGGCTACAGCTGCATCGCCGAGAAGCGTGCGATCGAGACCATCGAGTCGGGCGCGCCGTCGACCGCGTTCATGAAGTTCGGCGACACCATCCGCATCGAGATGAACGGCAGCGACGGCGCCAGCCTGTTCGGCGCCATCGAGCAGACCGTCGTGCGCGCGGGCTGAAGGCCGCCGTTCGTTCGGGCGATTGAACCGGCCGTCGCGCGCCGGCGCCGCTTCGTCGCACGGGCGCGCGCGGCGCCGCCGCCGGCCCTACAGTGCGGCTCCATCGCGGCCCGTGGCCGTGCCCCCGAGTGCCGCCCATGCTTTCGATCCGCCATCTCAGCCACGTCTATGCCAACGGCGTGCGTGCGCTGGACGACATCAACCTCGACATTCCCGCCGGCATGTTCGGCCTGCTCGGCCCCAACGGCGCCGGCAAGTCCTCGCTGATGCGCTGCCTGGCGACGCTGCAGATTCCGAGCGAGGGTGAGATCCGCTTCGGCGACATCGACGTGCTGGCAGCGCCGGCCGCGCTGCGCGCCACACTCGGCTATCTGCCGCAGGACTTCGGTGTCTACCCGCGCGTCTCGGCCGCCGACATGCTCGACCATCTGGCGGTGCTCAAGGGCATTTCGCGGCGCGCCGAGCGGCGTGAAACGGTCGATGCGCTGCTGCAGCAGGTCAACCTCTGGGACGTGCGCAAGAAGGCGCTCGCGGGCTTTTCGGGCGGCATGCGCCAGCGCTTCGGCATCGCACAGGCGCTGATCGCCAACCCGCGGCTGATCATCGTCGACGAGCCCACCGCGGGGCTCGACCCCGAAGAGCGCAACCGCTTCAACAACCTGCTGTCGGAGATCGGGCAGAGCGTGGTCGTGATCCTGTCGACGCACATCGTCGACGACGTCACCGACCTCTGCCCGCGCATGGCCATGCTGGTGCGCGGCCGCATCGTCGAAAACGGCACGCCGCAGGCGATGATCGACGAGTTGCAGGGGCGCATCTGGCAGGCCCGCATCGACCGCCACGAACTCGACGCGGCGAAGGCGCGCCACCAGGTCATCGCCACCCGGCTGCGCGGCGGCGGCACCGTGATCCGCGTGCTCGCCGACGTCTCGCCCGGCAACGGCTTCACGCCGGTGGAGGCCGGGCTCGAGGACGTGTATTTCTCGACCCTGCACCTGCACCGGCAGGCGGCACCGGCGTCACCTTCCACGCTGAAGGCGGCCTGAACCGTGTTCGCCTCCATCGTTGCATTCGAGTGGCGCCTTCAGCTCCGCAGCCCGGTGTTCTGGGTCGGCTCGCTGATCTTCTTCCTGCTCAGCTTCGGCTCGGTCACGGTCGACACCATCCAGATCGGCAGCCGCGGCAACATCTTCGTCAACGCGCCGTTCGCCATCGTGCAGACGATGGGCATCATGAGCCTGTTCGCGATCTTCGTCGTCGTCGCGATGGTCGCTGGCACCGTGATCCGCGACGACGAGACCGGCTTCGCGCCCATCCTGCGCAGCACGCGGCTGACACGCGGCGCCTACCTCGGCGGCCGCTTCGTCGGCAGCGTGGCGGCGGCGCTGCTGGTGATGGCGAGCATTCCGCTGGCCATCGCGCTGGGCGCGCTGATGCCGTGGCTGGACGTCGAGAAGGTCGGCCCCTTCGTGCTCTGGCACTACCTCTACGCGCTGTTCGTGTTCGCGCTGCCGACACTCGTCATCATGGCCGCGGCGTTTTTTGCGCTCGCCACCGCGACGCGCTCGCTGATGTGGACCTACGTCTGCGCGGTGCTGATGCTGGTGCTGTTCTCGGTCACGCGGGTCTGGCTGCGCGACCTGCAGCACGACACGGTGGCGGCGCTGGCCGACCCCTTCGGCCTGTCGGCGCTGGCCATCACCACCAAGTACTGGACCGCGAGTGAACGCAATTCGCTGCTGCCGCCGCTGGGCGGGCTGCTGCTGGCCAACCGCGTGCTGTGGCTGGGCGTCGGCGCGGCGCTGTTCGGCGTGGCGTGGCGCACCTTTCGCTTCGAGCAGCGCGGCAAGCGCAAGACGTTTGACGTGGCACCGAAGGCCGAGGCCGAACCGGTGCCGCCGGCACCCCTGGCCCAGCCGCGCAGCGCACTGCCCGCGCCGCGCAGCGACGCCGCCACGCGGCGCACGCAGTTCGCCGCGCTGGCGCGTTTTGACATGGCCTTCGTCCTGCGCAGCCCGGCGTTCTTCGTGCTGCTGCTCATCGGCGTCATCAACGCCGGCTTTTCGTGCTGGTTCGCGGGCCAGTACTACGGCATCGAGAACTACCCGGTGACGCGGCTGATGGTGCAGTCGCTGCAGGGCGGCTTCACGCTGATGCCGATGATCATCGCCGTCTACTACGGCGGTGAACTCGTCTGGCGCGACCGCGAGCGCCGGCTGCACGAGATCGTCGACGCCACCGCGGCGCCCGACTGGACCCATCTGCTGCCGAAGATCGCCGCCATCACGCTGGTGCTGCTGGCCACCTCGCTGGTGGCGGTGGCCACCGGCATGCTGGTGCAGATGCTCAAGGGTTTCTGGCGCATCGAGTTCGACGCCTACCTGCTGTGGTTCGTGCTGCCCACGCTGATCGGCGCCGTGCAGCTCGCGGTGCTGTCGGTGTTCGTGCAGGTGCTGGTGCCGCAGAAATACATCGGCTGGGGCGTGATGCTGCTGTACATCGTGGCCGCGGTGGCGATGAACGGCGCCGGCTTCGAACACAACCTCTACAACTACGCCGGCGTGCCGACGGTGCCGCTGTCGGGCATGAACGGCATGGCGCGCTTCTGGATAGGCGCGGCGTGGTTCCAGTTCTACTGGAGCAGCTTCGCCGTCGTGCTTGCGGTGCTGGCCTACGCGCTTTGGCGGCGCGGCACGGTCGATGCGCTGAAGCCGCGGTTGCGCGCGCTGCCGCGCCGGCTGCGCGGCACGCCGCTGGCCATCGGCGGCACGGCGGTGGCGCTCACGCTGGCCAGCGGCGGCTGGATCTTCTGGAACACCAACGTGCTGAACATCTACCGCCCGGCACCGGCCGCCGACCGGCTGCTGGCCGACGCCGAAAAAGCCCTGCTGCCGTTCGAGAAACTGCCGCAGCCCACCATCACCGCGGTGACGCTGGACGTGCAGCTCTACCCGCGGCAGGCGCGTGCCGTCACCCACGGCAGCTACCGGCTCGAGAACCACACCGCGCTGCCGATCGACCGGCTTCATCTGGCCTGGGGCGACCGGCTGAGCATCGACGAACTGCGCCTGGCCGGCGCCGTGCTCGACAAGCAGTACCGCGAGTTCTCGTACCGCATCTACCGCCTGCAGCCGGCGCTGCAGCCGGGCGAAGCGCGCGTGATGCATTTCAGCACCACGCTGCAGGAGCGCGGCTTTTCCAACGGCAGCATCGGCGCGCTGCAGCAGGTGGCCGCGGGCCGGCCGCTGACGCGCATCGTCGACAATGGCAGCTTCATCGACAACACCGACATCACGCCGTCCATCGGCCTGTCGCGCGAGGGCCTGCTCAAGGACCGCGCGAAGCGGCGCAAATACGGCCTGCCGCCCGATCTGCGCCCGCCGTCGCTGGAAGACGAAAGCGGCCGCGCGCACAACGAGTTTCGCCACGACAGCGACTGGGTGCAGGCCGACATCACCGTCACCACCGACGCCGACCAGATGCCCATCGCACCCGGCCGGCTTGTTTCCGACACCACCACCGGCGGCCGCCGCACCGCGCACTTCAAGCCCGGTGCACCGATCGCCCACTTCTTCTCGATCCAGTCCGCGCGCTACGCCGTCAGACACGACAAGCTCGGCGACATCGATCTCGGCGTGTACTACGAAAGCGGCCACGACCACAACGTCGAACGCATGCTCAAGGCGATGAAGGCCGCGCTGGCGCTGTTCAGCGAGAAGTTCAGCCCCTACCAGTTCAAGCAGGCGCGCATCGTCGAATTTCCGGCCTATGCGCAGTTTGCACAGAGCTTCGCGAACACGATCCCGTATTCCGAAGACATCGGCTTTCTGCAGAAACTGGGCGACGCCGACAAGATCGACGTCGTCACCTACGTCACCGCGCACGAGATCGCGCACCAGTGGTGGGGCCACCAGCTCATGCCGAGCGAGCAGCAGGGCGCGTCGATGCTGGTCGAGACCTTCGCGCAGTACTCGGCGCTGCTGGTGATGGAGCGCATCTACGGCCGCGAGCACATGCGTCGCTTCCTGAAGTACGAGCTCGACAGCTACCTGCGTTCGCGCGGCAGCGAGGCGGTGCAGGAGCTGCCGCTGGCGCGGGTCGAGGAGCAGCCCTACATCCACTACCGCAAGGGCGCACTGACGATGTACTGGCTCAAGGACGCGGTCGGCGAGGCGGTTGTCGACCGCGCCCTGGCCAAGCTGCTGCAGCAGTACGCCTTCAAGGGTGCGCCGTACGCCAACACGAACGACTTCCTGCGCCTGCTGCGCGCCGAAGCCGGGCCGCAGCACGACGCGCTGATCACGGACCTGTTCGAGCGCATCACGCTGCTCGACCTGAAGGCGGTGAACGCGAAGGCGCGCAAGCGCGACGACGGCAAGTACGAGATCAGCGTCGAGATCGACGCCCGGAAGTTCCATGCCGACGGCCATGGCAAGGAAACCGAAGCGCCGCTGGACGAAGACGTCGACATCGGCGTCTTCGGCAGCGAACCCGGCCGCCCGGGCTACACGGAGAAGTCGGTGCTGCTGTTCCAGCGCCTGCCGCTGAAGAGCGGCAGGCAGACGCTGACGCTGGTGGTCGAGCAGATGCCGAAGTTCGTCGGCGTCGATCCGTACAACAAGCGCATCGACCGCAATTCGGAGGACAACATCACCGCCGTCGAGATCGGCTCCTGAGCGCCAGGCCTGCGCACAAGCTGCTTGCTTCCCGCAATTGACAGCCACCGCCGAACGGGACAGCATGATCAGGAGCCACTTATCGAGTGCGGCTGAACACACAAACAAGAGGGATACGCACGATGCGCCACGCATTCTGGGCGGCTGCGGCCGCGCTGTTCTTGGCTTTCGCAGGCACGGCACAAGCCGCCGATTGCGAACACGGTGAACTCGATTCCGCGTACTGCGTCGATGGCGCGAAGATGGTGGCCAGAGCGCCGGCCGATCCCAAGGAGTGGAAGGATCCGTCGACGATCGTGTTCGCCTACACGCCGGTCGAAGACCCGGCCGTCTACGCCAACGCCTTCAAGCCCTTCGTCAGCTATCTGGCGCAGTGCACCAACAAGAAGGTCGTCTACTACCCGGTGCTGTCGAACTCGGCCGAGGTCGAGGCCATGCGTTCGGGCCGCCTGCATGTGGCGGGCTTTTCCACCGGGCCGACCGCGTTTGCCGTCAACCTGGCGGGTGCGATTCCGTTTGCCGTCAAGGGCGACCCGAAGGCCTACGAGAGCTACCGCATGATCATGCTGGTGCGCGCCGACTCGAAGTTTCACAAGCTCACCGACCTCAAGGGTGCGCGCGTCGCCCACACCGCGGCGTCGTCCAACTCGGGCAACCTGGCGCCGCGCGCACTGTTCCCCGAGCTCGGGCTCACGCCCGACAAGGACTACAAGGTGATCTACTCTGGCGGCCACGACCGCACGGTGCTGGGCATCAAGGCCGGCGACTACGACGCCGGCACCGTGGCCTCCGACGTGTTCGACCGCATGGCTGCGCGCGGCGACATCAAGGAATCCGACTTCCGCATCATCTACACCAGCGACCCGTTCCCCACCTCGGGCTTCGCTTACGCCCACGACCTGAAGCCCGAGCTGGCGCAGAAGATCGTCAAGTGCTTCCTCGACTTCCGCTTCCCGCCCGAGATGCAGAAGGAATTCGCCGGCGGCGTCGATCGTTTCTGGCCCGCCACCTACCAGAAGGACTGGGCCGTGATCCGCAAGGTGGCCGACGCCGCGCACGCGCCGTACGACCGCGCCGCCTTCGATGCCGAAGCCAAGAAGGAAGCGGCCAAGCTCGAAAAGAAGAAAAAGAACTGACTCACCTTCTGGATGTCGAACGATGTGACTGACGCCGTCGCCGCGGCCGACGGCGCCGCAGCGCTGGCCATTCAAGGTCTGCGCAAGGAATATGTCGCCGGCAAGCCGGTGCTGCGCGGCATCGACCTGACGTTTGCGCAGCGCGGGCTGACGGCGATCATCGGTCCGTCGGGCACCGGCAAGAGCACGCTGATCCGCTGCATCAACCGGCTCGTCGAGCCCAGCGCGGGCCGGCTGCTGTTTCATGGCATCGACCTCGCCGGGCTCGACCATCGCGCGTTGCGCCACGCGCGCCGGCGCATCGGCATGGTGTTCCAGGAATACAACCTCGTCGAGCGCCTGACCGTGATGGAGAACGTGCTGTCCGGGCGTCTGGGCTATGTGTCGCCGTGGAAGGCCTGGCTGCGGCGTTACGCCGCCGAGGACATCGAACTCGCGTTCGGCCTGCTCGACCGCGTGGGCCTGGGCGCGCAGTACGCGCAACGTGCCGACGCGTTGTCAGGCGGCCAGCGCCAGCGCGTGGGCATCGCGCGCGCGCTGATGCAGCGCCCCGAGCTGCTGCTGGCCGACGAACCCACCTCGTCGCTGGACCCGCGCACCGCGGTCGAGATCATGGAGCTGATCGCCGAGCTCGGCCGCGAACTGGCGATTCCGGTGATCGTCAACATCCACAACGTCGAGCTTGCACGCCGTTATGCCGACCGCATCATCGGCATGAAAGACGGCGAAGTCGTGTTCGACGGCGCGCCCGGCGCCCTTGAGGAGACGCAGCTCAAGTTCATCTATGGCGGCGAGGACTGGCTGTGAACGCGCCCCGGCCTGCCGTTGCCTGCCCGCAGCGCCCGCCGCCGTTCCCAGCGCGACACGGCGCGCGTGTGCTGGCGCTCGGCGTGCTGGTGTACATCGTCTATGCGGCGTCGCAACTGGGCTTCACCTGGAAACGTTTCGTCATCGGCCTGGGCGAGGGCGCGCACCTGCTGGGCAACCTGTTTCCGCCCGACTTCCACCGCTGGCAGTTGCTGCTGCAGGGCGTGCTCGAAAGTGTGCAGATCGCCGTCATTGCCACCGTCTTCGGCCTGTTGCTGGCGCTGCCGCTGGGCCTGCTGGCGGCGCGCAACCTGATGCCGGCATGGGTCAGCGCGACGACACGTCTGTTCATCGCGTTGTGCCGCTCGTTCCACCCGGTGATCGTCGCCATCCTGTTCGTGAAGGCGATCGGCTTCGGCGCTGCGCCCGGCATCCTGGCGCTGGTCGTGGCGTCGATCGGCTTCGTCTCCAAGCTGTTCGCCGAGGCGATCGAGGAAATCTCGCTCAAGCAGGTCGAGGCGGTGCGCGCCACCGGCGCCAGCTTCTCGAACACGGTGCTCTACGGCGTGCTGCCGCAGGTGAACGCGCGCTTCATCGGCTTTTCGCTTTACCAGCTCGATTCCAACGTGCGCAATTCGACGATGGTGGGCATCGTCGGCGCGGGCGGCATCGGCGGCACGCTGTTCACGGCCTTCCAGCGCTTCGACTACGAGTTCGTCTGCGCGCTGCTGCTGTCCATCATCGCGCTCGTGATGCTGGCGGAACTCTTCTCGCAGACGCTGCGCCGGGCGTTCCTGTGAGCGCGCACGAGATCATGGCGGCCGGCAGCGCGGTGCGCCGCGAATGGCAGCGCTTCACGCCGCGCCAGCGCATCGCGCGTTTCGCCGTCTACCTGTTCGTGGTGGCGGCGTTGCTGGCGTCGCTGCGCACCGTCGACATCATTCCGGAGTTCCTCGCCGATGCGCCCACGCAGATGGCCGACCTGCTCAGGCGCATGTGGCCGATCGACTTCCACGAGTTCGAGCGCGGCGCCGGCCAGGCGATGCTGGAGACGATCAACATCGCGTCCATCGGCACGCTGATCACGCTGCTGATGGCCATTCCCATCGGCATCATGGCGGCGCGCAACATCACGCGCGTTCCGGTGCTCAACTGGATCGCGCAATTCCTGCTGGTCGCATCACGTTCGGTGAACTCGCTCGTCTGGGCGCTGCTGTTCGTGGCCGTGTTCGGGCCCGGCGCGCTCGCCGGCACGGTGGCGATCGCGTTCCGCTCGATCGGCTTCGTGGGCAAGCTCTTCGCCGAGTCGCTGGAAGAAGCGCAGCGCGGGCCGATCGAGGCGCTGCGTGCCGTGGGCGCGCCGCCGCTGAGCATCCTGCTCCAGGGTTACTGGCCGCAGGTGAAGCCGGCCTTCTGGTCACTGGTGCTGCTGCGCTGGGACATCAACGTGCGCGAGTCCGCGGTCCTGGGGCTGGTGGGAGCCGGCGGCATCGGCGTCGCGCTGCAGACGGCGATGGACTTCTTCCAGTGGAACCGTGTCGCGCTGATCCTGCTGCTGGTGTTCGCCGTCGTCATCGTGGCCGAACTGGCGGTCAACCTGATTCGCCGCCGTCTCATCTGAGGCATGGGCCCGGCGCGCGACCGGCGCACAATGCCTGCCACGGCCCCCTGAGGAGACAAGCCCATGCCCGGCGCGAGCGACTTTGCCAAGATGGTTCCCGGTTTCGACTTCCTGCAAGGCCTGATGAAAAGCACCGGTGCCGCGCTGCCCGGCCTGCCGGGAATGAGCCAGTGGATCGCCCCCACGCTCGACCCCGAAGAACTGGCCAAGCGCATCGAGCAGTTGCGCACGGTGCAGTTCTGGCTCGAACAGAACGCGCGCATGCTGGCAACGACGATCCAGGCGCTGGAAGTGCAGCGCATGACGCTGTCGACGCTGAAGACGATGAATGTGCCGATCGCCAGCTTGCGCAAGTCGATGCAGATCGATCCCGCGCCCGACGCCACGGCCGCGGCGTCGCCCCAGCCCGCGAAGGCGCCGGCCGGCGCGGTGGACCCGATGCAGTGGTGGGGCGCGCTGACGAAACAGTTCGGTGAGCTTGCCGCCGGCGCGATGAAGGAAGCGGCCACCACCATGCCCGCGGCCATGCCCGCTGCCATGCCCACCACCACGCCTGCGGCCAAGACCGCGGCGCCGGTGAAAAGAGCCGCCCGCAAGCGGCGCCCGGCCTGAAGCGGCTTCGGCCCGCCATGTCCGTCTTCGCCAGCGGCCACGCCACCCATCCTGACTGGCGGATGGCGCTCGGCCTCGCGGCGGCGCAGGTCGACGCCGCGCAGGCGCGCCGGCAGGGCGCTGGTGGCGGGCCGCCGACGCTGGGCTTCGTCTATTTCACCGACGCCTACGCGCCGTACGCGGGCGCGTTGCTGGACGCACTGCGCCAGCGCTGGCCGGGTGTCGCGTGGGTGGGCAGCGTCGGTGTCGGCGTGGCGGCCAGCGGTGTCGAATATGTCGACGAGCCGGCGCTGGTGCTGATGCTGGCCGATCTGCCGCCAAGCCGCTTCGAGCTGTTCTCGGGCGCCCGGCCGCTGCGTCGCGCGGACGCCTTCAGCGCGCTCGTGCACGCCGACCCCGCCACACCCGACCTCAACGAGCTCATCGCCGAAATGAGCGAACGCACCGCGTCGGGCTATCTGTTCGGCGGCCTCGCGTCTTCGCGCACGCACACCGTGCAGGTGGCCGACGGCGTCTGGCAGGGCGGCCTGTCGGGCGTGGCCTTCAGCGCCGATGTGGCGCTGGTGTCGCGCGTCACGCAGGGCTGCCAGCCGGTGGGGCCGACGCGCACCGTCACGCGGGCCGAACGCAACATCGTCACCGAACTCGACGGCGAACCGGCGCTGTCCTGCCTGCTGCGCGACCTGCAGCTCGGCAGCCTGGATGATCCGCGCACGGCGCTGCCGCGCCTGCGCTCCACGCTCGTCGGCCTGTCCGACGCCGGCGATGCCGACGCCGTGGCGAGCCGGGTGCACGCGCAGTTCGGCGCCGAGGTGCGGGTGCGCCATCTCATCGGCCTGGACCCCGGCCGCCACGCGGTGGCGGTGGCCGAGATGCTGGAGCTCGGCATGCGGCTGGCGTTCTGCCAGCGCGACGTGGCCGCGGCGCGGCGCGACCTCGTGCGTGTGTGCAGCGAGATCCGCGAGGAGGTCGAAGTCAACAGCGAACTGGCGCCTCTCAGCGGGTTGGGTGGCTTCGGCAGCGCCCACGGCCACGATGCGGCGCCGCGCGCCAGCGTCATCCAGGGTGCGATCTACGTGAGCTGCTCGGGCCGCGGCGGCGCGCACTTCGGTGGCCCGTCGGCCGAACTGAAGATCGTGCAGCACGCGCTCGGCGACGTGCCGCTGGTCGGCTTCTTCGCCGCGGGCGAGATCGCACGTCACCACGTCTACGGCTACACCGGCGTGCTGACGGTGTTCACCGGCGATCGATGACGGAGTTCCCGCCCTTCCTCAAGCACCTCACCGTCTGGCTGCTGCTCGGCACCGGGCTGTTCCTGGGCGTGCAGGCGTGGCAGAAACACCAACAGCGCGCGCGCTTTCATGCGGCCGCCGGTGTGATTGAACTGCGCCGTGGCAGCGACGGCCACTTCCACTGGCCGGGCCGCGTCAACGGCGTGCAGGTCGAATTCCTCGTCGACACCGGCGCCACGCGCACCGCGCTGCCACTGGCGGTGGCACGGCGCGCGCGCCTGGCCGACGAGGTGCAGGTGCGTTCGCAGACCGCCGGCGGCGAAGCGCGCGGCTGGGCCGGGCGCGCCGATGTGCAGCTCGATGGCGGCGTGCACGCGCAGCATGTGCTGGTCACCGTGCTGCCCGATCTGGCCGCGCCGCTGCTGGGCATGGACCTGCTGTCCAGGATGCGCTTCAGCCAGCGCGATGGCGTGCTGCGTTTCGAGCCCGCCGACCCCTGAGCGCGGTCACCGGGCCGCAGCCGCTACAGTGCAGGCCGATGAACGCGCCCGAGCCCGACCTGCAACCCGCTGCGGCCCGCGAAGGTGGCGCCGCCGGCCGCGCCGCGCGGCAGCGCGAGGTGGTGGCCGCGCTGACGCCGCTGCTGCCGCCGCACGCGCTGCTGTGGCAGGCCGAGGACACCGTGCCTTACGAGTGCGACGGCCTCACCGCCTACCGCGAGCTGCCGCTGGTGGTGGTGCTGCCCGAGACCGAAGCCCAGGTCTCGGCCGTGCTGCGCGCCTGTCATGCGCTGCAGGTGCCGGTGGTGGCCCGCGGTGCCGGCACCGGGCTGTCGGGCGGTGCGCTGCCGCTGGCGCTGGGTGTCACGCTGTCGCTCGCCAAGTTCAACAAGATCGTGCAGATCGACCGCCTCGCGCGCACCGCCACCGTGCAGTGCGGCGTGCGCAACCTGGCGATCAGCGAAGCGGCCGCGCCCCATGGCCTGTACTACGCGCCCGACCCGAGCAGCCAGATCGCCTGCACGATAGGCGGCAACGTGGCCGAAAACTCCGGCGGCGTGCACTGCCTGAAGTACGGCCTGACGCTGCACAACGTGCTGCGGGTGCGCGGCTTCACCGTCGAAGGCGACGCGGTCGAATTCGGCGGCGGCGCGCTCGACGCGCCCGGGCTCGACCTGCTGCCGGTGCTGGTGGGCAGCGAAGGCATGCTCGCGGTGACCACCGAGGTCACCGTCAAGCTGGTGCCCAAGCCGCTGCTGGCGCGCTGCATCATGGCCAGCTTCGACGACATCCGCAAAGCCGGCGACGCGGTGGCCGCGGTCATCGGCGCCGGCATCGTTCCGGCCGGGCTGGAGATGATGGACAAGCCGATGATCGCCGCCGTCGAAGCCTTCGTGCACGCCGGCTACGACCTCAACGCCGAAGCCATCTTGCTGTGCGAAAGCGACGGCACGCCGGAAGAAGTGGCCGAAGAGATCGACCGCATGCTCGACGTGCTGTCGGGCGCCGGCGCGTCGCGCATGGAGGTCAGCCGCGACGAGGCGCAGCGCCTGAAATTCTGGAGCGGACGCAAGAACGCGTTCCCGGCGTCGGGCCGCATCAGCCCCGACTACATGTGCATGGACAGCACCATTCCGCGCAAGCGCCTGGCCGACATCCTGCTTGCCATTCAAGGCATGGAAAAGAAGTACGGCCTGGCGTGTTGCAACGTCTTTCATGCCGGCGACGGCAACCTGCACCCGCTGATCCTGTTCGACGCCAACGACGCCGATCAGCTTCAGCGCTGCGAACGCTTCGGCGCCGACATCCTGGAGACCAGCGTCGCGATGGGCGGCACCTGTTCGGGCGAGCACGGCATCGGCGTCGAGAAGCTGAATTCGATGTGCGTGCAGTTCGGCAGCGACGAGCGCGCGCAGATGCTGGCCGTCAAACACGCGTTCGACCCTGGCGGCACGCTGAACCCCGGCAAGGTGATTCCGACGCTGCAGCGCTGCGCCGAATACGGAAAGATGCACGTCAGGCGCGGCCTGCTGCCCTTCCCCGAACTGGAGCGGTTTTGACGGCGCCCGACCTGCCGGCGCACGACGCCGCGCTGCTGCAGTTGCAGGACCGTGTGCGCGGCGCACGCGCCGACAAGACGGCGCTGGACATCCGCGGCGGCGGCAGCAAACGCTGGTACGGCGGCACACCGCGCGGCGAAGCGCTGGACGTCACGCCGCTGGCCGGCATCAGCAGCTACGAGCCGACCGAGCTGGTCGTCAGCGCACGCGCCGGCACACGCCTGAGCGAACTCGAAGCCGTGCTCGCCGAAGCCGGCCAGTGCCTGGCGTTCGAGCCGCCGCGTTTCGGCGGCGGTGGCACCGTCGGCGGCATGGTCGCCGCGGGGCTGTCGGGCCCGGCGCGGGCGTCGGCGGGCTCGCTGCGCGACAGCCTGCTGGGCGCGAGCCTGATCAACGGCCGCGGCGAGCTGATGCACTTCGGCGGCCAGGTGATGAAAAACGTCGCCGGCTACGACGTGTCGCGGCTGCTCGCCGGCTCGATGGGCGTGCTGGGCATCATCTGCGAGGTCTCGCTGAAGGTGCTGCCGACGATGCCCGCGCGCTGCACGCTGCGCTTCGAGATGGACGAAGCGAACGCGCTGCGACGCCTCAACGAATGGGGCGGCCAGCCGCTGCCGCTGTCGGCCAGCGCCTGGTGGGAAGGCACGCTGGTGCTGCGCCTGGCCGGCGCCACGGCGGCGGTGCAGGCGGCGCAGGCCCGGCTCGGCGGCGAAGTCATCGAGCCGGCGCTGGCCGACACCTTCTGGGCCGGGTTGCGCGACCAGAGCGACGAGTTCTTCGCCGGCGCCAGCGCGGCGGTGGCGCGCGGCGCCACGCTGTGGCGGCTGTCGGTGCCGCAGACCGCAGCGCCGCTGAAGCTGTCGGGCGAACACCTGATCGAATGGCACGGCGGCCAGCGCTGGCTGTGCACGACAGCGGCGCCGGCGCTGGTGCGCGACGCGGCCGCCGCGGCAGGCGGCCACGCGACGCTGTTCCGCGGCGCCGACAAGAGCGGCGGCGTGTTCGCGCCGTTGAAGAGCCCGCTCGACCGCATCCAGCGCCAGCTCAAGGCGGCGTTCGACCCCGACGCGATCTTCAACCCCGGCCGCCTCTACCCTGACTGGTGATGCTGATGCTCGACTACTACAAACGCCGCGCCGCGATCTACGAGCGCATCTACCACAAGCCCGAACGCCAGGCCGACCTGCGGGCGATGGAGGCCTGGCTGCCCACCGTCTTCACCGGCCGGCGTGTGCTCGAGGTGGCCTGCGGCACCGGCTGGTGGACGGCCTTCGGCGCGCGCGACGCGGCGTCGTGGCTGGCCACCGACCTCAACCCCGAGACGATGGAGATCGCGCGCACGAAGACGCTGCCGGCCAGCGTGCGCTTCGAGACCGTCGACGCCTACAGCTTCGCCCAGATCGACGGCCAGCGCTTCGACGCCGCCTTCGCCGGCTGCTGGTGGAGCCACGTGCTGCTGCAGGAACTGCCGCGCTGGCTGGCCACGCTGCATGCGCGGCTGGAGCCGGGCGCGCGCGTGGTGATGCTCGACAACCGTTATGTCGAAGGCAGCAGCACGCCCATTTCGCGCCGCGACGCGGCCGGCAACAGCTACCAGCAGCGCAGGCTCGACGACGGCTCGGCGCACGAGGTGCTGAAGAACTTTCCAGCGCGCGATGAAGCGCTGGCGATGCTGGGTCCGCGCGCCGTCGATGCGCAGTGGATCGAGTACCCGCACTACTGGATGCTGTCGTACGCACTGAACTGATGCAAACGAATCTCGCCGCCGAATTCAAAGACACGCCTGACGGCGCCGAGGCCGACGCCATCCTGCGCAAGTGTGTGCATTGCGGCTTCTGCACCGCCACCTGCCCCACCTACCAGTTGCTGGGCGACGAGCTCGACGGCCCGCGCGGCCGCATCTACCTGATGAAGCAGGTGCTCGAAGGCGTGGCGCCCACGCGCAGCACCCAGCTTCATCTGGACCGCTGCCTGACGTGCCGCAACTGCGAGACCACCTGCCCGAGCGGCGTGCAGTATGGCCACCTCGTCGACATCGGCCGCCGCATCGTCGACGAACGTGTCGAGCGGCCGCGCGCCGAACGCGCCGTGCGCTGGCTGCTCAAGGAAGGCCTGACCTCGCCGCTGTTCGGCCCGGCGATGAAGCTCGGCCAGTGGCTACGGCCGCTGGTGCCGGCGGCGCTGAAGGACAAGGTGCCGGCCGCCGCGCCGCCGCGCGCCAGGCTCTGGCCGCAGCGTGAACACCCGCGCAAGGTGTTGATGCTGATGGGCTGTGTGCAGCCGGCGATGATGCCCAACATCAACTCGGCCACCGCGCGTGTGCTCGATGCCGCCGGCATCCAGACCCTGGTGGCCGACGACGCCGGCTGCTGCGGCGCCATCCGCAGCCACCTGAGCGACACCGCCGGCGGCCTGTCCGACATGCGGCGCAACATCGACGCCTGGTGGCCGCTGATCGACGGCCTCACGTCGCAGGGCAAGGTGGAGGCGATCGTGATGAACGCGTCGGGCTGCGGCGTCACCGTGAAAGACTACGGCCACGCGCTCGCGCACGATGCCGGCTACGCCGGCAAGGCACGCCGCGTCAGCGAACTCACGAAGGATTTGAGCGAGCTGCTGCCCGACATCGTGCCGGCGCTCAAACCCCGGCTGCACCGGCGTGCGAAGAGTCTTGCGTTTCATCCGCCCTGCACGCTGCAACACGGCCAGCAGTTGCGCGGCATCGTCGAAACACAGCTCACCGCGCTCGGCTTCGACATCCAGCTCGCGCCGCACGAAAGCCACCTGTGCTGCGGCTCGGCCGGCACCTACAGCGTGCTGCAGCCCGGGCTCGCGCACGCGCTGCGCGACCGCAAGCTGAAGAACCTGGCGCCGCTGGAGGCGCAGGTCATCGTCAGCGCCAACATCGGCTGCATCCAGCACCTGCAAAGCGGCACCGCCACGCCGGTGCGGCACTGGGTGGAAGTGCTCGACGACGCGCTGGCCTGAGGATGCGAGAGGCTTCCGGCCGCTACAGCTCGCGCAACGCGGTGGTCACCGGTAGCCGCGCCGCGCGCACGGCCGGGAACAGGCCGCCGATGAAGCCGATCGCCAGCGCCCATTTGAGCCCCGTCCACAGCAGCGCCGGCGGCACGCGCAGCTCGAAGCTGAGCTTGCCCACCGAGCCGGCGGCCATCGTCGACGCGCCGAAGCCGTCGAACAGCACATAGGCAATGAGACCGCCGACGACGCCGCCGATGAGCGCCAGCAGCATCGTCTCCAGCATCACCGCCACCACCACCGGCAGGCCGGCGAAGCCGATCGCGCGCAGCGTGGCGATCTCGCGCGCGCGCGCCGCCACCGCCGCGAACATCGTATTCAGCGCGCCGAACATCGCGCCGATGGCCATGATGCTGCCGACCGTGAAGCCGATGATGCGCAGCACCTTGGTCACGCCTTCGGACTGCTTGCTGAAGTAGTCCAGCGTCGTGCTCACGTCGACCTGAAGCTGCGGGTCGGCTTCGAGCGCGCTCTTGAAGGCCGCGAAGCCTTTGGCGTCGGCCAGCTTCACCGTCACCGAATTGCGGCTGCCGCCGCGCCGATAGGTGTCGGCGACGACGCTGGCATCGGCCCAGATTTCGGACTCCATCGCGTCGCCCGACGCGAAGACGCCGGCCACCGTCCATTCCTGCGCGCCCAGCCTCACCTTCTGGCCCGGCACCAGGCCGGCGAACTGCTTGGCCGCACCGCGCCCGGCCACCAGTTCACGCAGGCCCGGCGTGAAGCGCCGGCCGTCGACGATCTTCACCTGCGGCCGCACCGCCCAGGCCTGTTCGCCGACGCCGCGCAACTGCACGCTGGCTTCGTCGTCCGCTGCGCCGCCCTTCACCGGCAGGTTGGCGGCGACGACGATCTCGGGCGACGCGATGGGCTCGCCCTTGGCATTGCGCGCGATGCCCGGCGCCTGCGGGATCAGCGCCACGCTCTCGCGCGAGAGCACCGACGAGACCTCGGCCGCCGACGCGCCGCGCATCACCAGCACGGTGTCGGTGCTGCCGGTGTTGCGCAGCGTCTGCGCGTAGCCCTCGGCCATCGCCAGCAGCGCCACCAGCACACCGACGACGCCGGCGATGCCGACGACGATGACGGCCGACGAGCCCAGCCGCTGCGTCAGCGTGCTGATGCCCACGCCCGCCACCGACAGCGCCTGGCGCCCGCGCCGCGCCAGCAGCAGCCAGAGCGCGCCGACGATGGCCAGCGCGAGTGCGCCAACCCACGGCAGCCACACCCACGCCGCCAGCACGGCGACGAGGAACACGAACAACAGCACGTTCATCAACCAGCGCACGGGCTTCTCCCTTGTTCCCTATCGGCCCGCGAGGGCATCGACGATGTTCAGCCGCATCGCGTTCCACGCCGGCAGCGCGCCGACGGCCACGCCGATCGCCGCCATCAGCAGCAACCCCAGCAGCCAACTGCCCGCGCCCACCGACGGCAGGTTCAGCATGCCGCCGCTGCCGGCGCTGATGACGGGGATGATCAGCGTCGCCAGCGCCAGTCCGGCAACGCCGCCCAGCACCAGCAGCAGCACCGATTCGGCAAGCACCATCAACAGCACGCTGCGGCTGGAAAAGCCTATCGTCTTCAGCACCGCGATCTCGCTCGTGCGTTCGCGCACCGCCTGCATCATCGTATTGCCCGACAGCAGCAGCAGCGTGAAGAACACCGCGCCCATGATCGAGCCGACGATGAGGCCGATGTCGGCGAGCTGCTTCATCCACGACGCGGTGGCGGCCTGTTCGGTCTGGGTGCGCGTTTCGTGGTCGGAGTTGGCCGACAGCGCGTCGATCGCCTTCGCCACGCGGTCGGCCTGGTTGGCGTCGGCCAGCCGCGTCACATACCAGCCCACGCTGCCCTGGTTGTACGGCGTGGTGTCGTCGAAGTATTTCCAGTTCAGCAGGAACATCTGGTCGAAGAAGCCGCCGGCCTTCTTGTCGGTCGAATGCAGCACGCCGACGATGTCGAACTGCCAGTTCTTGCTGCCGCTGCGGTCGGGGAAGATCTGCGACTGCAGCGGCACGCGGTCGCCCACCTTCCAGCCGTACTTCTGCGCCAGCCGCTCGCCGACGAGCGCGCCGCTGCGCGTGTCGGCGAAGGCCTTGCGCGCGGCGGCGCTGACCTCGATCTCCGGGTAGGCGTCGAGGTAGTTCGGCGCCACCGCGAAGCTGAAGACCTGGTTGTGCGGATCCTGGTAGGCGCCGCCGAACCAGTTCGCGAACGTCACCATCTTGACGCCGTCGACGCGCGCGATCTGCGCCTGCAGCGACTGCGGCAGCGTCTGGATGAACGACAGCTTCGAGCCCGTCTGCAGCCGCGACGCGCCGTTGGCGCTCTGCCCGGCCTGCGCGAACGAGGTGCGCACCGTGTCGAGCAGCCCGAACAGCAGGAAGGCCGCGATGATCGACACCAGGGTCAGCACGGTGCGTGTCTTGCGCCTGAACAGCGACGCCCAGACGAGGTGCAGGTATTTCATCGCCGCTCCTGATGGACGTTAGGCTGCAAGCTGCTCGACCAGGCTGCCCTTGTCCAGATGCAGCGTGTGGTTCGCGTACTCGGCCGCCTTCGGGTCGTGCGTGACCATCACGATGGTCTTGCCGTGGTCGCGGTTGAGCGCGCGCAGCAGGCCCAGCACGTCTTCGGCCGACTGGCGGTCGAGGTCGCCGGTGGGCTCGTCGCAGACCAGCAGCGCCGGGTCCGAGACGATGGCGCGCGCGATCGACACCCGTTGCTGCTGGCCGCCCGAGAGTTCGGTCGGCTTGTGGCTCGCGCGGTCGGCCAGGCCCACGAGCTGCAGCGCGATGGCCGCACGCTTCTTGCGCTCGGCGCCCGACAGCTTGGTCAGCAGCAGCGGCAGCTCGACGTTGCGCTGCGCCGACAGCATCGGCATCAGGTTGTAGAACTGGAACACGAAGCCGACCTTGGCGGCGCGCCACTTCGCGAGCGCCGCGCTGCCGAGCTGGTCGATGCGCTGGCCGCCGACGGCGATGCTGCCGCCGCTGGGCGCATCGAGGCCGCCGATGAGGTTCAGCAGCGTTGTCTTGCCCGAGCCCGACGGGCCCATCAGCGCCAGGAAGTCGCCCTCGTCCACATCGACGTCGATGTGGTGCAGCACTTCCACCTTCTGCCTGCCGCGTTCGTAGACCTTGGAGAGGTCGCGGATCTCGATCAGCTTGGCCATGCCGGCCCTCCTTGTGTCAAGCCATTCAGTGCGCGTCGGGCGCGATTCTCACCTCGGAGCCATCGGCCAGCGCCGGCGGCGGCGACAACACCACCGTCTCGCCCGCCTTCACGCCGTCGGGCAGCAGCTTCATCGTGCCGGCATCCTGCGGCGCCGGCTTCACACGCCGCTGCTGCACGCGGCCATCGGCGACGACGAAGACGACGCTGTCGCCGCCGCGCTGCACCACGGCCTGCGCCGGCACCAGCGCGCCCTTGGGCGCGGCCACCGGCGCGCCGCTCGGGCGCGCGGCCAGGAACGACACGCGCACGCCCATGTCGGGCACCATGCGCGCGTCTTTCTGCTCGAAGGCCACACGCACCTTCACCGTCGCCTTGCCGCGGTCGGCGGCCGGCACGATGGCCACCACATGGGCGGGGATCTTCCAGTCCGGGTAGGCGTCGAGCACCGCCTCGCAGGCCATCTCGGGCTTGACCTGGCCGATGTAGGCTTCGTTGACGTCGACATCCACTTCCAGCGAATCCATGTCGACGATGGTGCCGACGCCGGTGCGCGTGAAGCCGCCGCCGGCCGACAGCGGCGAGACGATTTCGCCCACCTGCGCCGCCTTCACCGTGACGACGCCGGCAAACGGCGCGCGCACGGTGGTGTAGTCGTAGTTGACCTGCGCCTGCGCCAACTGCGCGCGCGCGGCGTCGGCCTCGCGCCGCCGCGCTTCGAGCTGCGCCGCAACGCTGGCCACCGCGGTGCGCGCCTGCTCGGCGGCCTGGCGCGACAGCATGCCGCTGGAGGCCAGTTCGTCCTGGCGCCGCGCATCGGCCTCGGCCTGCTCGAGCTGCGCCTGCGCCTGCGCCACCTGAGCCGCTGCCGCGGCGATGTTCGCGCGCGCGACGTTCAGGCTGGCGCGCAGCCCGCTGTCTTCCAGCCGCGCCAGCACCTGGCCCTTCTGCACATGGTCGCCTTCTTCGATCAGCACCTGCGTCAGCGTGCCGGTGATCTGCGTCGACACCGTGGCCTGGCGGCGTGCGGTGATGTAGCCGGTGGCCTGCAACACCGCACCCGCGGCGCCGGCGCCGCCCGCGGGCGCCGTGGCCAGCGCCGTCTGCACCGCCGTCGGCCGCCCGCCGAGCAGGAACCACCAGGCGCCGCCGGCGCCCAGCGCCAGCACCACCAGCATGCCGAGCAGCGGCCACAACCAGCGCGGCGGGCCGCCGTGTGCGTCTTCGCGTTCGCCGCCTTGAATGCGCAATTCGTTCAACAGGTTCGGGTCGATGTCGGGATCCTCCTGCGCTAAGGGCGAGAGTCTGCCAGTGTTCTTTGCGCTGTCGTTCGTCGCGCCGTCGTCATGCCGCATGCACGGCGGCCAGCGGCGCCGGCCGCGCGCGCAGCGCCCAGGCCACGCCGGCCACCAGCATCACGATGCCGCCCGCCGTGGCAGCCGGCGGCAGCGCGCCGCGCAGCACGAAGGCATAGGCCAGTGCAGACAGGGTCTCGAAGACGATGAGCTGGCCGGCGAGCGAGGTCGGCAGGCGCTGGCTCGCCTCGTTCCAGCACAGCGTGCCCAGCCACGATGCAAACAGGCCGATGACGGCCATCAGCGCGACGAAGCGCCACGGCGTCGGCCCCAGCGGCATCGGCAGCGCCGGCGGCGCGACAAGCCAGAACAGCGCAAAGCCGACGGCCGCCAGCGGCAGCGTCGCGATGCCTTGCGCGGTGGCCCAGGTGCGCGGCGAACGCCCCGGATGGTGGCGCAGCCAGTCGGCATTGCGCAGCGGGTACCAGGTCCAGCAGACCAGCGCGCCCAGCGCCAGCAGCGCGCCGACGGCGTAGCGCGCGGCGTCGGCATGCGCCGGCCGCTGCTGCATCTCGGCGTGGTTGACGAGCGCGATGCCGCCGCCGATGAGCGCCAGCGACGGCAGCAACTGGCGCCAGCGCAGGCGGCCGTCGCGTGCGCCGTCGCGCCGGTTCGATGTGATGGCGATGACGACCGGCAAGGTGCCGATGATCATCGTCGGCAGCGGCGCACCGGCGCGCTGGATCGCCGCCGCCAGACACAGGTAGTAGACGAGGTTGCCGACGAGCGCGAGCTTGGCCGCTTCGAGCCAGTCGCCGCGTGTGAGCTCGGCGATGCGCCGGCGGTCCAGCCATGCCAGCGGCAGCGCGATGACGCCGAACGCGAGGTAGCGGCCGAACGACAGCAGCGCCGCCGGATAGGCCGGCAGCAGCAGCGGCGCAACGAACACGAGCCCCCACATCAGCCCCGCGGCAAGCGCAAACAGCGTACCGGTGGCAAGGGCGTGGCGAGGGGTCATGCGGCCTGCCTTATACCGGACGCCGGGCGCCAGACAGCGGACAGCGAACGCGGGCCGGCGCCGAGTGCATGCCGTGCGCGGCCGCCCAGGCGCTCAGCCGTTCGCATGCAGCCAGGCGCCGGCCTGGCCGCGTGAGCTCAGCCCGAGCTTGTCGAGGATGTTCGCGACATGGCGCTTCACGGTGTGCGGGCTGATGTCCAGCGCACGTGCGATCAGCTTGTTGCTGTCGCCCGCGGCGATGCGCTCCAGCACCTCGCGCTCGCGCGCGCTCAGGGCCTCGTCGGCCGGCGCCGCAGCGGCCGTGGGCGCGGCGCCGCAGAGCTGCGCGCTCAGCGCCGCGGCGGCGCGCAGTTCGTCGTGCTGCTCGGCGCTGAGCAGCGCGCCCCAGCGCTGCGTGGCCAGCGCCTGCAGCAGCAGCGGGCCGCACAGCAGCGCCTGGCCGCGCACGCCTTCGGCGCGCAGGCGGTCGAGCACCGGCGCGATGACGGCGGCCGCCTCGGCCGCCCGGCCGCTGCGCAGCAAGGCATGGCCCGCGCGCAGCGTGAGGTCGCTGCGCTGACCCATCACGTCCATCTCGTGCAGGCGCGGCAGCAGCCGTGCAAAGAGCGCGTTGGCGTCGTGCCAGCGCTGCTGCGCGGCGGCATGGCGCGCCCGCACCGCGAGCGCGCGCGGGTTCTGCGCCGCGTCGCTGGCAATCGGGTTCTCGCGGATCAGCGCCGCCCAGTCGCGCAGCGCGTCGGCGCCGGCGCCCACGGTGTCGCTCAGGCGAACGCCGTAGACCGCCATCTGGTGGCGCCACAGCGTGCGCCGCTCGGCGGGCGCATCGTGCTCGCGTGCGATCAGGCGCTGCAGCCGCTGCTGCAGCGCGTCGCCGCGCCCGTGCACGGCATCGAAGACGAGATGGAACATCTCGACGCCGATCTGCATTTCGCCCGACACCGCCAGCCACTTCATGTCGTCCTCGGCGGCGCGGATCTGCGCGCTCGCGGCCGCCGCGTCGCCGGCCCACAGGCGCAGCAGCGCACGCCGCAGGTGCAGCTCGGCGCGCAGCGGCAGCGCCCGCTCGCCGATGCGCCGCATCACGCCGTCGATGTAGCGTTCGATCAGCGCCGGCATGCCGGCGATCGTCGTCCAGTTGATGGCCGGCACGCACTCCCACCAGTCGAACAGGCTGCCGTGGCGCTGCAGGATGTCGAGCAGCTCGCCATACAGCACCGGCAGCCGCGTGTGGTGGCCGTGCCGGAACTGCTGCGCAGTGTCGGCCAGCAGCAGCAGCAGGCGCGCCGGCGGCGCCAGCGGCTGCGCTTGCGCCGACAGCGCCGCGATCAAGGCCTCGGCCTCGTCGTTGCGGTCCAGCGGGTACAAGGCGTTGGCGAGCCCGGCCTCGGCGAGCTGGCGCGCGGCGGTGTCGCCGGCCGCCTGCGCCTCGCGTTGCGCGGCCCGGTACCACGCCGCCATCTCCTGCCATTGCCAGCGCAGGCAGCACGCCGATGCGGCGACGCAGGCCAGCCGCGCGTCGCGATGTTCGACCGGGAACTGCTCGACCAGCCGCAGCACCTCGCCGGCGCCGCCCTGCAGGAAGAGATCCTGCGCCGTTTCGGCCAGCGCGCTGCCGGCGGCAGGCCAGTCGGCAGCGCGCAGCAGAAAGCCCACGCGGCGCAGGCCGTCGGCCTCGCTCGCCGCGGCGCGCTGCAGCAGCGTGACCATCTCGCCCGGCAGGCGTTCGCGCAGGCGCGCCAGCAGCGCGTTGCGGAACAGGTCGTGCAGCACCAGCGTGCGCTCCTGGGCTTCGAGCACGCTGACGAAAAGGCCGCGGCGCTCGATCTCGTCCAGCCATTCGGCGGCGCGGCAGTCACCGCTGACGGCGGCTGCTCGTGCTGCCGTCAGCTCGGGCAGCACCGCGCAACGCAGCAGGAAGTCGTGCAGCCCGGCCGGCATGTCGTCCAGCACCTCGGCCGCGAGATAGTCGAACAGATGGCGGTCGATCAGATGCTGGCTGCCTGCGCTGCCGACTGCACCGCCTGCACCGCCGACGCCGCCGCGGGTGCGCAGCGCCGCCAGCGCCAGGCGCAGCCCGGCGGGCCAGCCGGCCGTGCGTTCGAACAGTTCACGCGCGCGCGCTTCGGCGCCGGGCAGCGCTTCGGCGGCCAGCAGCGCGGCGGACTCGTCGGCGCTGAAGCGCAGGTCATCCTGGTTGAATTCGGCCAGTTCACCGGCGGCGCGCTGGCGTGCCAGCGCCAGCGGCGGCGTGATGCGGCTTGCCAGCACCAGCGTCCACGTCGCCGGCAGGCGTTCGATCAAGGCGTCGAGCAGGCGCAGGCCACCGTCGTCCTGCAGCCGGTGCAGGTCGTCGAGCACGATGAGGCCGTGCGCGGCGTCGCTGTCGGCCAGCGCGTTCAGCAGCTCGGCCACGGCACGGCGCCGGCCGGCATGTTCGTCGATGGCATCGCTGCCGATCAGCGACATCAGCGCGTCGGGCGAGGTGCGCCACGGCAGGTCGTGCGGCTCCAGCGCGGCGACCAGACAGGCGAACAGGCGCTCGGCGTCGTCGTCTTCGTCCAGCGAAACCCAGGCCGCGGCCCAGCGCGGTGGCAGCCGCGCCCATTGCGCGGCCAGCGCCGAGGTCTTGCCAAAGCCCGCCGGCGCCTGCAGCAGCACGACACGATGCGCCTGCAGCGCCGCAGCGACGGCGCTGTCTAGCCCATGCCGCTGTACACGCGCAGCGCGCGAACGCGGTGGCTGGATCTTGGTGGCGGCAAATCTCAGCGCGTGCATGGATGGCCGCAGACTGTAGCGTGCTGCCGCCGTGGCGGCGCGCCGTGGCGGCACGTCGTCAGGCGTCGGCCGCAGCGACCGGCTTGGCCCTGGCGATCTTGCCGCTGCGACGCAGGCGGCTCAGCGTTTCGGCCGACAGGTTGAGGTGCGCCGCCAGTTCCTTCTGCGGAATGCGCTCCACCAGTTCCGGATGCTTGCGCAGGAAACGCTGCGCGCGCCCGGGCGCATCAAGCAGATGCAGCGTGATGGTGTGCGCCATGATCTGGCTCATCACCTCCATCACGTGGTACTCGAACGCGCTCTTGGCGGCAGCGCGGTGGTTCAGGAAGGCCGCCCACAACGGCAGCGGCAGGCGCGCGACACGCGCCCGGGTGACGCCGACGATGCCGTAAGGCGTGCGCGTTCCGAGCCGCCACGCCGCATAACTGGTCTCCATGTCGCGCTCGCCGGCGAAGCGCAGGATCATTTCGTGGCCGTCCTTGCTGGCGACCACGCGCTTGAGAATGCCGTCGAGGATGAAGTGCTGCTCCATCTCGTGCACACCCTGGTGAACCAGGAACTCGCCCTTGGCGGTGTCGACGATGTCCAGATGCGGCTCGAGTTCGGCACGGTCGTCGTCGCTCAGCGCGCCGAGGATCACGTTCTGCTGGAGCTGCAGTCGAATGACGTTGCGCTCGGCATGGCTGCTCAGCAAGGTCATGGCGGGCGCGAATTTCTCGAATCTTGACGGCGGTCAACGGCGCTTTGCCGGGTCGCCCATCATAGTCGCGGCCTTCGCCGGCACCGGCCACGCGGGTGCTGCGCGCCTTCGCGGCTACTGCGCCAGCCGCAATGGCAACATGCTGCCGCGGCAGCCCGACAAACGATGGAGAAATCGATGAGCAAGGCATTGGAAGGCGTGAAGGTCCTCGACTTCACGCATGTGCAATCGGGCCCCACCTGCACGCAGCTTCTGGCGTGGATGGGCGCCGACGTGATCAAGGTCGAGCGCGCCGGCGCCGGCGACGCCACGCGCAGCCAGTTGCGCGACATCCCGGACGTGGACAGCCTCTACTTCACGATGCTCAACCACAACAAGCGCTCGATCACGCTGGACACCAAGACGGCGCAGGGCCGGCAGGTGCTGGACGCGCTGATCAAACACTGCGACGTGATGGTCGAGAACTTCGCGCCCGGCGCGCTCGACCGCATGGGCGCCACCTGGCAGCACATCCGGGACGTCAATCCGCGCATGATCCTGGCATCGATCAAGGGCTTCGGCCCCGGGCCCTACGAAGACTGCAAGGTCTACGAAAACGTCGCCCAGTGCGCCGGCGGCGCGGCGTCGACCACCGGTTTCGACGATGGCCCGCCCATCGTCACCGGCGCGCAGATCGGCGACTCGGGCACCGGGCTGCATCTGGCGCTGGGCATCGTGGCGGCGCTGTTCCAGCGCCAGACCAGCGGGCGCGGGCAGAAGGTGCTGGCATCGATGCAGGACTCGGTGCTCAACCTGTGCCGCGTGAAGCTGCGCGACCAGCAGCGGCTGGACCGCACCGGCGTGATGACGGAGTACCCGCAATACCCCGACGGCCAGTTCGGCAGCGCCGTGCCGCGCGCCGGCAATGCATCGGGCGGCGGCCAGCCGGGTTCCATCCTCAAGTGCAAGGGCTGGGAGACCGACCCCAACGCCTACATCTACTTCATCACCCAGGCCGCGGTCTGGCCCGCGGTGTGCAAGGTCATCGGCGAAGAAGGCTGGATAACCGACGAGGCCTACAAGACACCGGCCGCACGGCTGCGGCACCTGAAGCCGATCTTCGCGCGCATCGAACAGTGGACGATGACGAAGACCAAGTTCGAGGCGATGGAGATCCTGAACCAGTACGACATCCCGTGCGGGCCGATCCTGTCGATGAAGGAGATCGCGCAGGATCCGGGGCTGCGCGCCAGCGGCACCATCGTCGATGTCGATCACCCCACACGCGGCCGCTACACCACGGTGGGCATGCCGATCAAGCTGTCGGACAGCCCGGCCGAGGTCAGGCGCTCGCCACTGCTGGGCGAGCACACCGACGAGGTGCTGCGCGAACTGGGTTATCGCGACGACGAGCTCGCGCTGCTGCGCGCGGCCCAGGTGGTCTGAGCGCGCAGCGATGAATCAGCTCTGGGTGCGTTACCAGCACGCCGGCCGCGTGGCGTTCGGCACGCTGGCCACGGGCCGCGTGCACGAGCATGCCGGCGACATGTTCGGCGCGCACGAATCCACCGGCGTGTCTCATGCGCTGGGCGATGTCACGCTGCTGAGCCCGAGCGCGCCGAGCAAGGTGATCGCGCTGTGGAACAACTTCCACGCGCTGGCCGCCAAGCTGAACCTGCCTGACTGCGCAGAGCCGCTGTACTTCCTGAAGTCACCCAACTCATGGAGCGCGCACGGCGCGCCGATCGCGCTGCCGCGGCGCCCCGCGAAGGTGGTGTTCGAAGGTGAACTCGGCGTCGTGATCGGCCGCCGCGCGGCCGGTGTCGACGAGGCCGATGCGATGGCGCACGTCTTCGGCTACACCTGCGTCAACGACGTCACCGCGGCCGATGTGCTGAACCGCGACGCGTCGTTCGCGCAATGGATTCGCGCCAAGGGACTGGACGGTTTCTGCCCGATGGGCCCGGCCATCGCCACCGGGCTGGACCCGGCGACGCTGAGCGTGACGACACGCTTGAACGGCGACGTGCGCCAGCACTACGCCATCAGCGACATGCGCTTTCCGGTCGCGCGCCTGGTCAGCCTGATCTCGATGGACCTCACGCTCGAAGCGGGCGACGTCATCCTCTGCGGCACCTCGCTGGGGGTGGGCTCGATGAAACCGGGCAGCGTGGTCGAGGTCGAGATCGAAGGCATAGGCACGCTGCGCAACCGTTATGGCTGAACTGTTTTTCAGGATGCAGAGGCGATGATGAAAATTGCGGTGGTGGGGGCGGGTGCGATCGGCGGTCTCGTGGGTGCGCGGCTGGCGCTGGCCGGCAACGACGTGACCTTCCTGGTGCGCGGGGCCCACCTGCGCGCCATCGGCGAGCGCGGCATGCGGCTGATCGAACACGACGGCCGCGAAAGCGTCGCCACGAACGTGCGCGCCAGCGACGACTACGACGCCACCGGCGCGCAGGACCTGGTGGTGCTGGCGGTGAAGGCGCACCAGCTCGAGGCGGTGGCGGCCGACGTGCCGCGCCTGTTCGGCCCCGACACCGTGGTGGTGACGATGCAGAACGGCCTGCCGTACTGGTATTTCCACGAGCACGGCGGCGCGCTCGCCGGCACGGTGCTGCGCAGCGTTGACCCGCAGGGCGCCATCAGCGCGCAGATTGCGGCCGCGCGCGTGCTGGGCTGCGTGGTCTACCCGGCGTCGGAACTGCTGGAGCCGGGCGTCGTCAGGCACATCGAAGGCGAGCGCTTTCCACTCGGCGAGCTCGACGGCCGCGCCAGCGAACGTGTGCAGCGCGTGGCCGCGTGTTTCAGCGGCGCCGGCTTCAAGGCGCCGGTGCTGGACAACATCCGCGCCGAGATCTGGCTCAAGCTGTGGGGCAACCTGAGCTTCAACCCCATCAGCAGCCTCGCGCACGCGACCCTGCTCGACATCTGCCAGCACACGCCGGCGCGTGAACTCGCCGCGGCGATGATGGGCGAGGCCCAGGCGGTGGCGCACAAGCTCGGCATCGAATTCCGCGTCTCGCTCGAAAAGCGCATCGCCGGCGCCGAGAAGGTGGGCCGGCACAAGACCTCGATGCTGCAGGACATCGAGGCCGGCCGCGCGCCCGAGATCGACGCGTTGGTGGGCTCGGTGATCGAACTCGCGCGCCTGACCGCCACGCCGACGCCGCACATCGACAGCGTGCACGCACTCGTCAAGCTGCTCGCGCAGATGATGCAGGAGCAGCAGGGCCGCGTGCGCATGCAGCCGCTGCGCTGAAACTGCGGCCGTCGGACACGGCTTTTCCGGCCTTTGCGAGAGGCCGTTTGCGGCGACAAACGAGGCTCAGCCGTTTGCCCTGCCCGCCATGCCGCCCGATGCCGCCCGCCTGCTCTTCGAACTCGTCTTCGGCAGTGCGCGCGTGCGTGCGTTGCTGGCCGGCGCACTGATCGGCAGCGTCGCACATGCGCTGGGCCGGCACGCGGCCGACGGCTGGCTCGCGCCGGCAATGGCCGCGGTGGTGGTGCTGGCCGGAGCCGCTTCGGTGTTGTGCCTGGCGCTGGAACACGCGCCGCGCCGCAACCCGCAGGCGCTGCAAGGCGCGGCGCGCCAGGCCTTGCTGTGCGTGGGCATCGGCATCCTGCTGGCGATGCACCTGCCGCGCTGGTGGAGCTGACGCAGCGGCAGCACCGGCGACGACAGCAGCAGGCAAGAAAAAGCCGCGCCGGCATTGCTGCGCGGCGCGGCTTGACGCTGGCTCGCGCCAGCACTCAGGCGTGTGACCCGGATGGGCCTTCAGCGCACGCGGCCGGCCTTCCAGGCGTTGAGCAGCGTCTCGTAGGCCACCGTCTCGCCCTTGGGTTTTTCATTGGCCAGCTTCTTCCACGGCGCGTGCTGGTCGCTGAGCCACTTGCTGGGGTCGCTCTTGGGGTTGAGCTTGGGCGCGCAATGCGCCATGCCGGCGCGCTGCAGCCGCGCCATCACGTCGTCCATTTCGCGCGCCAGGTTGTCCATCGCCTGCTGCGGCGTCTTCTCGCCCGTCACCGCCTCGGCGACGTTTTTCCACCAGAGCTGCGCCAGCTTCGGGTAGTCGGGCACGTTGGTGCCGGTGGGCGTCCACGCCACGCGCGCCGGGCTGCGGTAGAACTCGATCAGGCCGCCATAGCGGCTGGCGTTCTTGGTGAAGAAGTCGCTGCGGATGTCGCTGTCGCGGATGAAGGTCAGCCCGGTGATGGACTTCTTCAGCGACACCGTCTTGCTGGTGACGAACTGCGCATACAGCCAGGCCGCGGCGGCGCGGTCGGGGTCGCTGGACTTCAGGAAGGTCCACGAGCCGACGTCCTGGTAGCCGTTCTGCATGCCCTCTTTCCAATACGGGCCATGCGGGCCGGGCGCCATGCGCCACTTCGGCGAGCCGTCGGCATTCACCACCGGCAGGCCCTTCTTGGTCATGTCGGCGGTGAAGGCGGTGTACCAGAACACCTGCTGCGCGATCTGCCCCTGCGCCGGCACCGGCCCGGCCTCGCCGAAGGTCATGCCCATGGCCTGTTTCGGCGCGTACTTCTTCATCCAGTCGATGTACTTGGTGAGCGCGTAGACGGCGGGCGGCGAATTCGTGCCGCCGCCACGCGAGACTTCGGCGCCGACCGGCGTGCACTTGTCGTCGGCGACGCGAATGCCCCACTCGTCGACCGGCAGCCCGTTCGGGATGCCCTTGTCGGCCTCGCCGGCCATCGACAGCCAGGCGTCGGTGAAGCGCCAACCCAGGCTCGGGTCTTTCTTGCCGTAGTCCATGTGGCCGTAGATCGGCTTGCCGTCGATGGTCTTCACGTCATCGGTGAAGAACTCGGCGATGTCCTCGTAGGCGCTCCAGTTGATCGGCACGCCCAGGTCGTAGCCGTACTTGGCCTTGAACTTGGCCTGCAGATCCTTGCGCGCGAAGAGGTCGGCGCGGAACCAGTACAGGTTCGCGAACTGCTGGTCGGGCAACTGGTAGAGCTTGCCGTCCGGCGCGGTGGTGAAGCTGGTGCCGATGAAGTCCTTCAGGTCGAGGTCGGGGTCGGTGAATTCCTTCCACGGGCCGGCCATCTGGTCGGACAGCGCGAGCGCGGTGCCGTAGCGGTAGTGCGTGCCGATGAGGTCGGAGTCGCTGACCCAGCCGTCGTAGATGCTCTTGCCCGACTGCATCGAGGTCTGCAGCTTCTCGACCACATCGCCCTCCTGGATGATGTCGTGCTTGACCTTGATGCCGGTGATCTCCTCGAAGGCCTTGGCCAGCGTCTTGCTCTCGTATTCGTGCGTGGTCAGCGTCTCGGAAACCACCGAGACCTCCTTCACGCCCTTGGCCTTGAGCTTGGCGGCGGCGGCGATGAACCACTTCATCTCGGCCATCTGCTGCGCCTTGCTCATCGTCGACGGCTGGAACTCGCTGTCCACCCACTTCTTCGCCTCGGCCTCCCCAGCCCAGGCATGGCCGGCCAGCACGCAGGCCGCGGCCAGGGCCAGCGCCGTGTAGCGTTTCTTCATGAATCATCTCCTCTTGGATTTGCCCCCCGTGTGCAGTGACATCACACCACGGCCCCGGGGGGACACCGGGCCGGATCCGTCGCATCCCGGGCGTCAGCCGTAGCGCATCACGCCCGCCAGCACGAACATCGACACCACGAAGCTGTACCAGACGCTGGGCGCCTGTTCGAGCGCGAACTGGTCGACCATCCACGCGCCCAGGCCGACGAAGGCAAGATTGATGAAGGCCGCCAGCAGCAGCCCGATGAACAGGCGGTCGCCGCGCGTGGTGGCAATCGGCAGCCAGCCCTTGCGCAGCACGGTGGGGCGGCGAATCTCCCACACCGTCATGCCCACCAGCATGAGCGCGATGCAGATGAAAAACACCGCCACCGGCAGCGTCCAGGACATCCACGCGAACATCAGACTCTCCTCAGACCCGGCCCATCGCGAAGCCCTTGGCGATGTAGTGGCGCACGAACCAGATGACGATCGCGCCCGGCACGATGGTCAGCATGCCGGCCGCCGCCAGCACCGCCCAGTCCATGCCCGAGGCCGACACCGTGCGCGTCATCACGGCGACGATGGGCTTGGCGTTGACGCTCGTCAGCGTGCGCGCCAGCAGCAGTTCGACCCAACTGAACATGAAGCAGAAGAAGGCGGCGACGCCGACGCCCGACTTGATCAGCGGCAGGAAGATGCGCACGAAAAAGCGCGGGAACGAATAGCCGTCGATGTACGCGGTTTCATCGATCTCGCGCGGGATGCCGCTCATGAAGCCTTCGAGGATCCACACCGCCAGCGGCACGTTGAACACCAGGTGCGCCAGCGCCACCGCGATGTGCGTGTCCATCAGCCCGAGCGTGGTGTAGAGCTGGAAGAACGGCAGCAGGAACACCGCCGGCGGCGTCATGCGGTTGGTCAGCAACCAGAAGAACACATGCTTGTCGCCGAGGAAGCTGTAGCGGCTGAAGGCATAGGCCGCGGGCAGCGCGACGCTGATCGAGATGACGGTGTTCATCGCGACGTAGATCAGGCTGTTGATGTAGCCCGAGTACCACGACGGGTCGGTCAGGATGGTGTGGTAGTTGTCCCAGGTGAAGTGGCGCGGCCAGAGCGAAAACGCCGACAGGATGTCTTCGTTCGTCTTGAACGACATCGTCAGCATCCAGTAGATCGGCAGCACCGCGAACACGAGGTAGACCACGAGGAACAGCGTGCGCTTGCGCAAACGGCGCTCATTCATGGCCGGCTCCCTTGTCGCCCGTGCCCACGCGCTGCATCCAGTTGTAGAGCACGAAGCACAGCAGCAGGATGATGAGGAAGTAGATGAGCGAAAACGCCGCCGCGGGGCCGACGTCGAACTGCCCCACCGCCTTCTGCGTCAGGTACTGGCTGAGGAAGGTGGTGCTGTTGCCGGGGCCGCCGCCGGTGAGCACGAAGGGCTCGGTGTAGATCATGAAGCTGTCCATGAAGCGCAGCAGCACCGCGATCATCAGTACGCCGCGCAGCTTCGGAAGCTGGATGTAGCGGAACACCGCGAACTGGCTCGCGCCGTCGATGCGCGCGGCCTGGTAGTAGGCGTCGGGAATGCTGCGCAGACCGGCGAAGCACAGCAGCGCGACGAGCGGCGTCCAGTGCCAGATGTCCATCACCAGCACCGTGAGCCAGGCGTCCAGCGGCTTGCCGGTGTAGGTGTAGTCGAAGCCCATCTTCGCCAGCGTGTGGCCGAGCAGGCCGATGTCGACGCGGCCATAGATCTGCCAGATGGTGCCGACCACGTTCCACGGAATCAGCAGCGACAGCGCCACCACCACCAGCACGGCGGACGACTTCCAGCCCGCCGCCGGCATCGCCAGCGCGAGCGCGATGCCCAGCGGTATCTCCACCGCCAGCACCGCGAGCGAAAAGCCGAGCTGGCGCAGCAGCGCGCCGTGCAGTTCCTCTTCACGCAGCACCTGGGCGAACCAGTCGGTGCCGACGAAGACGTGGCGCGTCGGCGAGATGATGTCCTGCACCGAGTAGTTCACCACCGTCATCAGCGGCAGGATGGCCGAGAACGCGACGCAGACGATCACCGGCAGCACCAGCAGCCAGGCCTTCTGGTTGACGGGCTTGTTCATGACACCACCCTCCGTGCTGCGCGCGCCGGGATGAATGCGGGGCAAGCGCCCGGCGCGCTCATGCCACCAGCTCCTCGTTGCGATAAAAGCAGCTGTGCGGCGACAGCAGGCGCAGCCACAGCGTCTGCCCCGGCATCGGCAGCGGCGTGTCGGGCGCCAGGCGCGCCTTCAGCGGCGTGTCGCCGAGCGTCGCGCTCAGCAGCAAATGGGTGCCGATGTCCAGCGCCTGCGTCACCAGCACCGGCAGCGCACCGTCGCTTTCGGGCTCGGCCAGCGTCACGTATTCGGGCCGCACGCCCAGGCGCAGTTCACCGTCGGGCAGCGTGCGGCCGGCCGGCAACGGCAACTGGTAGGGGCCGAGCTTGAGGTTGCCGGCGTCCACCTCGGCGGGCAGGAAGTTCATGCCCGGCGAGCCGATGAAGTGGCCGACGAAGGTGTGCGCCGGGCGTTCGAACAGCGCCTCGGCGCTGCCCACCTGCACCGCGCGGCCGCGCGTCATCACCACCACCTCGTCGGCGAAGGTCAGCGCCTCGACCTGGTCGTGCGTGACGTAGATCAACGTCAGCTTCAGCTCGTGGTGGATCTGCTTGAGCTTGCGCCGCAACTGCCACTTCAGATGCGGGTCGATCACGGTCAGCGGTTCGTCGAACAGCACCGCCGAGACATCGGCGCGCACGAGGCCGCGGCCGAGCGAGATCTTCTGTTTCTGGTCGGCCGCCAGGTTTGCCGCGCGCTGGCCGAGCTGGTGGCTCATCTCCAGCATCTCGGCGATGACACCCACACGCTCCTTGATCTGCGCCGCCGGCACGCCGCGGTTCTTGAGCGGAAACGCCAGGTTCTCGGCCACCGTCATCGTGTCGTAGATGACCGGGAACTGGAACACCTGCGCGATGTTGCGCTGCTGCGGCGTGGTGCGCGTGACGTCGCGGCCGTCGAACTTCACCGTGCCCTGCGACGGTGCGAGCAGGCCCGAGACGATGTTCAGCAGCGTCGTCTTGCCGCAGCCCGACGGGCCGAGCAAGGCATAGGCGCCGCCGTCGCGGAAGTCCATCTTCAGCGGCAGCAATGCGTAGTCGGCATCGGTCTTCGGATCGGCCCGGTACGAATGCGCGAGATCGAGTTCGATGTGGGCCATTTCAGCGGCTCCGTTGCAGTGGGGGCTGCGGCCGCCGCCGGTTCCTTGGTGTCAGTGGCGCGGGATCGGGCGGCCGGGGTGCCCTGCTGCGCTCATGTCCGGCGGAGCCGGCCACCTGCGGTCCCTGGCCCGCGAAGAACGAGGAATGCGGAACCATCTAGTGCCTCCCCTGCGGTGCCACGAGCAGCGCGCCGCCGGCGTCGAAGACATAGGCGTGCGCCGGGTTCAGGTGCAGCGTGATCGGCGCACCGAGTTCGAAGAAGTGCACGCCGGTCAACTGCGCCACCAGCTCGCCCACCGGCGTCTGCGCATGCACGAAGGTGTCGGAGCCGGAGATCTCGGCCAGCTCCACGCGCCCGGCCAGGTTCACGTCGCCGGGGCGCGGACGCACGCGCAGCGCGCTCGCGCGCACGCCGACCGTGAGCGCGAGCACCAGCGGCTGCGGCTGCGGCAACGGTATCGCCAGCTCCGGCCCGCCCTTGAGCTGCACACCACTCGCGCTGGTGTCGGCGGCGATGAGGTTCATCGGCGGGTCGCTAAAGGCACGCGCCACGCGCAGCGACTTCGGCGCATGGAAGACCTCGGCCGTGGGCCCGTACTGCAGCAGTTCGCCCGCGTCGAGCACGGCGGTGTAGCCGCCGAGCAGCAGCGCCTCGCCAGGCTCGGTGGTGGCGTAGATCACGGTCGAATCGCCACTCGCAAAAAGCTGCGTCAGTTCCTCGCGCAATTCCTCGCGCAGCTTGTAGTCCAGGTTCACCAGCGGCTCGTCCAGCAGCATCAGCGGCGCCGCCTTGGCCAGCGCGCGCGCCAGCGCCACGCGCTGCTGCTGGCCGCCCGAGAGCTCGGCCGGCAGGCGGTCGAGGAAGGGCTCGATGTGCAGCCGCGCCGCCAGTTCACGCACCCGCTCGGCGATGCCCTTCTCGCGCCGCAGCTTCAGCGGCGACGCGATGTTGTCGAACACCGTCATCGACGGGTAGTTGATGAACTGCTGGTAGACCATCGCGACATTGCGTTCGCGCACCGGCGTGCCGGTGACGTCGCGGCCATCGACGACGACGCGGCCGGCGCTGGGTTCGTCCAGTCCCGCCATCACGCGCATCAGGCTCGTCTTGCCGGCCTGCGTGGCGCCCAGCAGCACCGTCACCGCGCCGCTTTGCGGCGCCAGCGACATCTCGTACAGCCAGTCGGCGGCGCCGACGCGCCGGCTGATGGCGTCCAGCGTCAGTTGCATGAAGCTTCCCTTTCGGCCGTGCTGTGCGCGTTCATCCAGGCCGCCACCTGCTGCCGCTCGTTTTCGTTGTAATGCAGGCCGAGCTTGCTGCGCCGCCACAGCACATCGTCGGCGCTTGTTGCCCACTCTTCGCGGCGCAGGTAGTGCAGTTCGCTCTCGAACAGGCCCGGCGCCACCTCGGCGCCGAGGTCGCCGTCGAGCACACGGTCGATGCGGCTGCCGTAGGCGTGCGCGAGGCGCCGCGCCAGCGGCGCGCCGAGCGTGGAATGGCGCTGGCGCAGCGCGCCGAGCAGGCGCTCGAAGTCGCGCTCGGGCCGCTCGGCGCGGCCGATCCACGACGACAGGTCGCCGCCGGGCAGGAAGGCGGTGCGCGTCCACGGCGCGCGCGTTTCGCCGAGCATGCGGCCGAGTTCGTCGGCCGCTTCTTCGGCCAGCTTGCGGAAGGTGGTGATCTTGCCGCCCCACACGGTGAGCAGCGGCGCGCCGTCGGTGTGGCTTTCGAGCTGGTAGTCGCGCGTCACCGCGGCCGGGTCGCCCGATTCGTCATCGAGCAGCGGGCGCACGCCGGCGTAGCTCCAGCGCACCTGCTGCGGGCGCAGCGGTGTCGCGAAGTAGCGGCTGGCCTGTGCGCACAGGTAGGCGGTCTCGTCGGCGTCGATGCGGGCGTCGCGCGGGTCGCCGTGGATCTCGACATCGGTGGTGCCGACGAGCGTGAACGCGCCTTCGTAGGGAATCGCGAACGTGATGCGCCTGTCGTCGTTCTGCAGGATGTAGGCATGGTCGTGTTCGAACAGGCGCGGCACGACGATGTGGCTGCCTTTGACCAGGCGCAGGCTGCGGCGCGCCAGCGTTTCGCCTGCGGCCGGCCGTGCCACGCCGCGCAGAAAGGCCTCGGCCCAGGGGCCGGCGGCGTTCACCAGCGCGCGCGCCTGCACGCTGTGCTCGCTGCCGTCGGCGGCGCGCAGCGTCGCCCGCCAGCCGTCGGCGCTGCGCTGGGCGACGCTGCAGCGCGTGCGCGTCAGCACCGTGGCGCCACGCTCGCGCGCGTCGACCGCGTTCAGCACTACCAGCCGCGCGTCGTCGACCCAGCCGTCGGAATAGATGAAGCCGCGCTTGAACTGCGGCTTCAGCGGAACGCCGAAATCGCTGCTGCGCAAGTCAACGCCGGTAGACGCGGGCAGCACGTCGCGCCGCGCCAGGTGGTCGTACAGGAAGAGCCCGGTGCGGATGAGCCAGGCCGGGCGCATCGCAGCGTCGTGCGGCATCACGAAGCGCAGCGGCCGCATGATGTGCGGCGCGCTCCTGAGCAGCAGTTCGCGCTCGGCCAGCGCCTTGCGCACGAGCGCGAACTCTCGGTATTCCAGATAACGCAGCCCGCCGTGGATGAGCTTGGTCGACGCGCTCGACGTGTGCGAAGCCAGGTCATCCTGCTCGACGAGCAGCACCCGCCAGCCGCGGCCGGCGAGGTCGCGCGCGATGCCGGCACCGTTGATGCCGCCACCGACCACCAGCACGTCCACGCGCTGCTCGTTCACCGGCCCGCCTCCTTTTCGTTTGAATTCGATTTTTGTTCGTTTGTTTTCTTTTTCACTCCAAGTTTTCCCTTAACAGGTTTCGATTGCTTTCTTTTAGGCTCGCAGCCGATGAATCCCAACCCCCGCCAAAGTGAGCTGCTGGACGAAGTGCTGCGCCAGGGCTCGCTCTCCGTCGAAGCGCTGGCCGAACGTTTCGGCGTCACGCTGCAGACCGTACGGCGCGACGTCAAGCTGCTCGCCGAAGCCGGGCTGCTGGCGCGTTTTCACGGCGGCGTGCGGGTGCCGCGCTCGACCACCGAGAACATCGCCTACCGCCAGCGCCAGCAGATCAACCAGGGCGCCAAGCAGGCCATCGCGCGCACGGTGGCGGCCGCCGTGCCGGCGGGCTGTTCGCTGATCCTCAACATCGGCACCACCACCGAAGCGATCGCGCGCGAACTGCTCAAGCACAAGGGGCTGCGTGTCATCACGAACAACCTCAACGTCGCGGCGATCCTGTCCGACAACCCCGACTGCGAGCTCATCGTCGCCGGCGGCGTGGTGCGTTCACGCGACCGCGGCATCGTCGGCGAGGCGACGGTCGACTTCATGCGCCAGTTCCGCGTCGACATCGGCCTCATCGGCATCTCCGGCATCGAGGCCGACGGCACCTTGCGCGACTTCGACTATCGCGAGGTGAGGGTCACGCGCGCCATCCTCGAAAACTCGCGCGAGGTCTGGCTCGCCGCCGACCACAGCAAGTTCAACCGCCCGGCGATGGTGGAAGTGGGCCAGGTCGGCCAACTCGATATGCTGTTCACCGACAAGGCGCCGCCGGCGCCTTTTGCAGCGCTGCTGGCCGATGCCGGCGTGCAGTGCGCGGTGGCAGGAGACGGCTGATGGCACGACGATTCATCCTTGCGCTCGACCAGGGCACATCCAGTTCGCGCAGCATCGTGTTCGACGACGCGGGCTGCATCGTCGCCCAGGCGCAGCGCGAGTTCCGCCAGATCTACCCGCAACCGGGCTGGGTCGAGCACGACCCCGAGGAAATCTGGGCCAGCCAGCTCGCCACCGCACGCGACGCGCTCGCCACCGCCGGATTGAGCGCGCGCGATATCGCCGCCATCGGCATCACCAACCAGCGCGAGACGACGCTCGTGTGGGACCGGCGCAGCGGCAAGCCGATCTACAACGCCATCGTCTGGCAGGACCGGCGCGGCGAGCCGCTGTGCGCGCAGCTTCGGGCGCAGGGGCTGCAGGAGACCATACGCCGCAGCACCGGCCTCGTCGTCGACGCCTATTTCTCGGCCACCAAGATCCGCTGGATCCTGGACCACGTCAACGGCGCCCACATCAACGCCGCGCAGGGCAACCTGGCCTTCGGCACGGTGGATGCCTGGCTGATCTGGAAGCTCACCGGCGGCCGCCTGCACAGCACCGATGTCAGCAATGCGTCGCGCACGATGCTGTTCGACATCCGCCACAACGTCTGGGACCACGAACTGCTGAAGCTGCTGCACGTTCCCGACAGCCTGCTGCCGCAGGTGCGGCCGTCGAGCCACGTGCATGGCGAATGCGACAGCGAGTGGTTCGGCGCGCCGATCGCGATTGCCGGCATCGCCGGCGACCAGCAGGCGGCGCTGTTCGGCCAGGCCTGCTTCACGCCCGGGCTGGCGAAGAACACCTACGGCACCGGCTGCTTCATGCTGATGCACACCGGCAAGCGCTTCGAGAATTCGAGCAACGGCCTGCTGACCACCGCGGCGGCGCAGACCGGCAGCACGCCGGAATACGCGCTCGAAGGCGGCGTCTTCATCGGCGGCGCGGTCGTGCAGTGGCTGCGCGACGGGCTGCACGCGATCAAGGCCAGCGGCGAAGTGCAGGCGCTCGCCGAAAGCGTGCCCGACGCGGGCGGCGTGATCGTCGTGCCGGCGTTCACCGGCCTGGGCGCGCCGTACTGGCAGGCCGATGCACGCGGCGCCATCGTCGGCCTGACGCGCGGCACGACGATGGCGCACATCGCACGCGCGGCGCTGGAGAGCATCGCGTTCCAGAGCGCGGCGCTGCTGCAGGCGATGGCAAGAGACACCGGCCCGGTGAGCGAGTTGCGCGTCGATGGCGGCGCCGTGGTCAACGACCTGCTGATGCAGATTCAGGCCGACCTGCTGGGCGTGCCGGTGGTGCGGCCGCAGATCACCGAGACCACCGCGCTCGGCGCGGCCTATCTGGCCGGGCTGGCCATCGGCGTCTACCGCAGCCTGGACGAACTGGCCGCGCTGTGGCGCGCCGACCGGCGTTTCCTGCCGACGCTGCCGAAAGCGCAGGCCGACGAGCGCATGGCGCGCTGGGAGCACGCGGTGCGGCAGACGGTGGCGCGCTAGAGTCGCCGGCCCGGCGCCGCGCGGCTTCTGGCTGTTACTGCACCGCGAAGTCCTGCAGCGTCTTGCCGCCGGCCAGCGCGTCACGCAGCCATTGCGGACGCTTGCCGCGGCCGACCCAGGTGTTGCCCGCTTCGTCGCGGAACTTGGCCAGGGTCGACGTGCCCGCGGCCTTGCGCGTCCTGCGCATCTTCCGGGCCGGCGCCGTGCTCGCCGGCGTGGCGGCGCGGCCGCCCAGGCCCAGGTCGGCGGCCGTCAGGCCATAGTGATCGATGGCCTCGCGGATGCGCGCCACCACGTCGCTGAGCTCGCGCTGGCGCAGGGTTTCGGCCTCGGCCTTCAAGGCCTCGATCTGTTTCAGGACTTGCTCGTAGCTCTTCTTCATGGACGTGTCGTTCCTCAGGTCGCGCCGCCTGCGGCGCGGCGCAGAACTTACCACGCGCGGCACCGCTGCTGACGCCATGCTGTCAGCAGCAGCGGCGCAGCATCACGCTCCTCGACAACCGCACCGGAGCACACCATGAGCCGCAACACCATCACCTGGTTCGAAATTCCCGCCCGCGACATCGATCGTGCGGCCCGCTTCTACGAAACGCTGCTCGGCACCCGCCTGCGCCGCGACACGATCAACGGCACGTCGCTGGCGGTGTTTGCCTACGAAGAAGGCGGCGTCTCGGGCTGTCTTCAGGCCGGCCCCGGCGTGCCCGCGCCGGGCAGCGCCACCGTGGTGTACCTGGACGCCACGCCGTCGCTTGACCAGGCGCTGCTGCGCGCCGCCGAAGCCGGCGGCCGCGTGCTGCAGCCGCGCACCGCGTTGCCGCCGGGCATGGGTTTCTTCGCCCATGTCGAAGACCTGGAAGGCAACCGCGTCGGGCTGCACGCGATGGCGTGAACGCTCAATTCCCGTTCAACGCCAGCTCAGCGGATTGACGCGATAGAACTGCGTCAGTTCATCGAACAACGCCGGCTGTTCGCTGGCCAGCGCGGCCGGGCGCTCGAAGAAGACTTCGCTGGCGACGGCGAAGAACTCGGCCGGGCTGGTGGCGCCATAGGCGTCGATCAGCGTGGCTTCGCCCAGCGCGAGCGCGCGCTGCAACTGTCCGAAGGCCTGATTCAGCGTGGCGGCCCAGCGTGCATATCGATCACGCCGGCCGAGGAACGGCGCGCCGTTGGCGGGGACGCTCTCTTGGTCGAGCTGGTGTGCAAATTCGTGGATGACGACGTTGCGTCCGTCCGCCGGATCGGCGGCGCCGGCGAGCGCGTCGTCCCACGACAGGATCACCTGACCCTGCTGCCACGACTCACCCAGCAGCACCTGGCGCCCTTCATGCACCAGCCCGGCGCCGCCGTGCTGTGCGCGCTGCACGACGAACGCGCCCGGGTACAGCAGCACCTGGCGCAGGCGCGGAAACATGCCGGCGCGGCGGTTCAACTGCAGCAGCGAAGCCTGCGCCGCGACCAGCACGCGCATCTCGTCGGTGACCTGCAGGCCGTTGCAGCCGATGAAAGGCTTTTCGGCGATGAAGACCTGGATGTGCTTCTTCAACTGCAACTGCAGGTCGGCCGGCAGCAACGCGAACTGCGGAAAGCGCCGGCGCAGCACGTCGCGCCAGGCGGCGGGGAACGGCCGTCTGCGCACACGCAGCCGGCGCTGCTCGGCCCACAGCGGTGGCCCCCAGAGCCAGGCCGCCGCACTCAGCGCAGCGGTCAGCAGCAGGGTCAGCGTGAGCGCCATCGCACCGCAGATGGTGCGCCGACGCGCAAAATCAAGGCGCGGCGTGACGAAACAGCAGCGCGCCGGCTCCCAGAAAGTCGATCGTTCCGGTGTTGTGCGCGCCCAGCCGTTCGGCCAGGCGGATGGAGCGCTGGTTGCCCGGACGGATCAGGCTGATGACTTCACCCAGGCCGAGTTCGTGGCGGCCGAAAGCCAGGGCCGCCGCCGCGCCCTCGTATGCATAACCCTCGCCCCAGGCGTCGTGCGCCAGCAGCCAGCCGAGCTCGCAGCCCGGCCAGCCCTCAGGGTCGAGAAAGCCGACGCGGCCGATCAGGCGCGCATCGGCACGCCGCTCGAGCGCCCACATGCCATGGCCACGCAGCGTCCATTCGCCGAGGAACAACGCCATCTGGCGCCACGCCGCGTCGCGCCCGACCGGGCCGCCATTGCCGATGTGCCGCATCACTTCGGCATCGGCGCACATCGCCGCATAGGCGTCGAGGTCGGCCAGACGAAACGGCCGCAGACGCAGTCGCGCAGTGCTCAGGCTCAGCGTCATGGCTGCGGTTCGCAGCGCACCTCGGTCTTCACCGAGTTGGCGATGAAACATTCATCGTGCGCCCGGTGATGCAAGGCCTGCAGTTCAGCAGCGCTGGGCGTCTTGCCGGCGCCAAAGCGCACCTGCGGGCGCAGCGTCACCACGCTCATCACCATGCGCTTGTCGGCATTGCGCTGCATGACGCCGCTGGCGTCGTCGCGGTAGTGGTCGACGCAAAAGCCCGCGCCGGCGGCGAGCGACAGAAACCACAGCATGTGGCAGCTCGACAGCGACGCCACGAACATCTCTTCGGGGTCGACCGCGGCGGGGTCGGAAAACGGCAGCGGCACGACGCCCGGCGACGACGAGCCCGCGAGCTGTGCGCCGCCGTCGAAGCGCAGGCTGTGGCGGCGGCTGTAGCGGTTGTCGACGAAGGCTTCTCCGTCGGCACGTTGCCATTCGATGCAGGCGCTGTAGTGGGACATGGGCAGCTTCGCGGAACCAGACAGGCCGCCATTGTGGCGCGCGTCGGGCCCGCCACAATCGCGCCATGCGCCGCGCCGACCGCCTGTTCCAACTCGTGCAGCTTGTGCGCGGGCGCCGCCTCACGACCGCCGATTTCCTGGCCGAACGGCTGCAGGTTTCGACACGCACCGTCTACCGCGACATCGCCGACCTGCAGGCCCAGGGCGTGCCGCTGGACGGCGAGGCGGGCGTGGGCTATCGCATGCGCGCCGGCTTCGACCTGCCACCGCTGATGTTCACGCACGACGAGGCCAAGGCGCTGGTGGCAAGCGTGCGGCTGGCGCAGCCGCGGCTGGACGGCGCGCTGGCCGCGCAGGCCGAGATGGCGCTGGCGAAGATCATGGGCGCGCTGCCGCCGGGGGTGCGCACAGCGGCCGAGAGCCTGGCGCTGTTCACCGTCACGCGCGCGCTCGACGAGGGCACGCGCCAACGCCTGCAGCAACTGCGTGAAGCGACCGAACAGCGGCAAAAGCTGCATCTGCACTATCTGGACCTGCACGACAAGGCCAGCCAGCGCACGGTGCGGCCGCTGGGTTGTTTCTACTGGGACGCCGTGTGGACGCTGGCGGCGTGGTGCGAACTGCGCCAGGACTTCCGCAGCTTCCGCGTCGACCGCCTGCGTGCGGTGACGACGCTGGAGCAGCGCTTCCGCGACGAGCCCGGCAAGACCCTGGCCGACCTGCAACGCGCGGTCGGCGCACGCCCATAATGTGAGGCCATGATTCAACTGCACTACTACCCCAGCAACGCCAGCTTCCTGCCGCACGTGCTGTTGCACGAGATCGGCGTGCCGTTCGAGCTGCAACTCGTGGACCGCACGCGCGCTGCGCACAAGTCGCCCGAGTATCTGAAGCTGAACCCGAACGGGCTCATCCCGGTGCTCGTCGAAGACGACCTCGTGCTCTACGAAACGGCGGCCATCTGCCTGTACCTGGTCGAGCGTTTTCCGCAGGCCCGGCTGGCGCCGCCGCCGGGCGGCGCCGCGCGCGCGCACTTCTACAAATGGCTGGCGTGGATGGCGAGCACGCTGCAGGCGTCGCTGATCACCTACTTCTACCCCGAGCGCCTCGTCGACGAGGGCAACGCAGCCGGCGCGGCGCAGGTGAAGGCGCACGCGCAGGCACGCATCGACGCCCTGCTGGAGCAGATCGACAACCAGCTCGCGTCGCACGGCGGGCCGTGGCTGCTGGGTGAGGACTACAGCGCGCTCGATCCCTATGCCTTCATGCTCTGCCGCTGGACGCGCGGCTTTTCCAACCGGCCGGCGCGCGATTTCACCCACATCGGCCCCTTCCTGCAGCGTGTGCTGGCGCGCCCCGCGGTGCGGCAGGCGGCGGCCACCGAGAAGCTGCCGGCGCCGGTGGTCTGAGCCTGCGGCGTCGCGTAGGCCGGCTCCTACCGCGGGCTGCGCGATGCGCCGATTCCGGCCCCGCTGTGCTGTTGCTACGGTTCAGGCTCCCCCGTCGCGGACTCTCGCGACAGCTTCCGAGCCGACCGAAAGGACAGACACCATGAAGATCAAACCGTTCACCCGCCATTGCCTGGCCGGCCTCACCGCCGCGCTGCTGCTTGCCCCTGCCGCCTATGCCGAGTCGAACTCGGCCGCGATGGCCACCTACAAGCAGGACGTGGCCGACTGCAACGCCGGGCGCACCAACCAGAGCCTGCACGACTGCCTGTATGAAGCCCGTTCGGCGCTGCGCGATACGCGCAACGGCCGCCTGCAGAGCGAAGATCAGCACTCGCTGATGGAAAACGAACTCGCGCGCTGCCAGGTCCATCCGCCGGGTGACGAACGCGTCGCCTGCGAACGCATGGCGCGCGGCGAAGGCACCGTGTCAGGCTCGGTGGAAGCCGGCGGCGACCTGAAGCAGATCATCACCGTCAAGCCGGCGACGGACTGAGCCAGGCCGCTCGCTGCAATGGCGTAACGACAGTATGAAAAGGCGGCCGGGGATCACTCCCCGGCCGCCTTTTTTTTCGTGGCCGGCGGCGCCCGTCAGCCGCGTTGCGGCACCGGCTGGTCGTTGTTGGAGATATAGACCTCGACACGGCGGTTGAGCGCACGGTTGGTGTCGGTGGTGTTGTCGGCCACCGGGAAGCTCTTGCCGTAGCCCACGCTCTGCACACGGTCGCGCGAGACGCCCATGCTTTCGAGCTGCAGCGCCACCGCCTGCGCGCGCCGCTGCGACAGCGTCGTGTTGTAGTCCGCTGAGCCGACGTTGTCGGTGTAACCCTCGATCAGCACATAACGCTCAGGATGGCGCAGCAGGAAATCGGCCAGCTTGTGCAGCTCGCCCTGCGCCGTGGGCTTGATGTCGGCGCGGTTGAACTCGAACAGCACGTCGCCCAGCGTCACCAGCATGCCGCGCTCGGTGTTCTGCGCCTGCAGGTCGTCGAGCTGGCGTTGCAGCATCGCTGCCTGCTGCTGGGCGTCGGCCGCGTTGGCGTTGGCAACGATGGCGCTGGCCTGCGCGCGGTTGGCGCGCTGCTCGGCCATCGCGGCCTGCTGCTGCGCGACGCTGGCCTCGCCGCGCGCAGCGCGCGCTTCCTGCGACTTGATGTCGGCGCGCGCGCGCTCGCGCTCGATCTGCGCATTGCGTATCGACTCTTCGTTGTGCTTGGCCTGCGCAATCGCCATTGCGGCCTTCGCTTCGCGCTCGGCCACGTAGGCGGCGGTGTTGATCTCGCCGATCGGCTCGCCCTTGCTGAACAGCATGTCGGCGCGATTCAGCGAATCGGTGGCCTTCTTCAGATGCAGCGGAGCATTGGACAGCACGATCGGGTCCATCTCGGCGTCGTGCACGGCATGGCGTGCGCTGACCAGTTCGGGCGGCGGCAGCGGCGGCGCGCTGGCGCAGGCGCCGAGCAGCGAGGTGATGACGACGGCGGTGGCGGTGAGGCGGTGTTTCATCGTGAGTCCTTTCATTTCGGGCTGATCTGGTCTTGCAGCTCGCGGATGCTGGCGCGCACCTGGGCCAGGGCTTCGTCGGAACGCGACGAGCGCGATTGCGCTTCGGCCAGCGCCGCATCGGCCTCGGCCTCTTCGGCCAACTGGCGCGCCACCTGGTAATCCTTGTTGGCCATCGCCACGTTCGCGCGCGCCATCTTGTCGCGCGCCGATGCCAGCGCGCTCGGCGCTTCGGCCGCCGCGGGGCCGCTGGCGCGCTCGACCGCGGCACGGCTCACGGCGAGCTGTTCCTTCGGCGGCGGTGCGGTGGAGCAGGCGGCCAGCAGCAAGGCCGCGAGGCCGGCGCTGGCCAGAAAGACGGGGCTTCGCAACGAGCGCGGGCCACCGGTGAGTTCGGGCTTCATGGGCACTCCTGTGCATTCAAAAGGGGTGCCCCGATTCTTGGGAGGCGGCGGCTCGTAGCGCCATCGGCAGCCGGCGCAAGCCGCGGTGGGATTGGGCCTACACCGCCCGGCGGGGCGGCGGCCGCGGTGCACAGGGGGTCTGCGCGGACCGCCTCATCGACGCAGGAACCGTCCTACAGCGCGCGACGGCGACGGCCGATGGATCGCACGCGACGGCAGCCCCACATTAACGCCAGCCACCCCGACAACTGAAGCTGCAAGAGGATCCCGATGCGCACAGCCACCGACAAGTCACCATCCGCTGCCGATCGATCCCCCTTGAAGCATCAGTTGTTGTGGGCTGGCGTCACCGCAGCCTCGTTGCTCGCGGCCTACGTGCACACCGTCAACCACGCCATCGAGCGCGGTGAGTCGTGGCGCCAGGCGCAGCGCGGCGTGGCCATGCAGCTCGCGCAGCAGTTGCACCACGGCATGCACATCAGTGATGCGCAGTACGCTTTTGTCGACGTGCCTTGAGCGGCACGGTAGTAGCTATGCGCCTGCCAGCATCAGGCGCGCGCGCCCGAGCCGAAGAAGCGCCAGAAGATGTCGGGGCTGCGCAGTTCGCGTGTCTGCAGGCCGCGCATCGTTTCGCTGAAATCCTGTGCCGCGGCGAGGATGTCGTAGCGCGTGATCGAAAAACCCGTGTCGTCGACGCTGCTCTGATGCGCGTCGGCAGGGTGGTCCGGCGTTGTTGTCTCGGCGCGGTGCTTTGCTCTTTTCAACATGGCGGCCTCGGGAGTTACGGATTGTTTCCAGGGTATCGGCAGCAAGGCGTGGCGACTTAACCGTCTGCTGACCCGCCCCGACCATCAGCCACCCGTCATTCACAGCGTTCCGCTGAAGCGCAGCCTTTCCAGCCGCAGCGCCAGCCGCTGCCGCATCTCGGCCAGGCGCTGGCGCGCGCTGCGCGTGGCGGCGTCGTCGGGCCGCCCTTCGAGCGTGGCCTGCAATGCGGCGATCTCCCGCATCAGCTCGACCTCGGGCGGCGCATAGCCGGCGTCCTTGAGGATCTTGAACGGCATCTTCAGCGCGTCCGGCGTTTCGTCGTAGCCGTCGCCGAACGACAGCGGCTTGCCGTAGCTCGGCGCGCGCTTCAACTCGCCGTTGGCTTCGCTTTCGCGCAACGCCTGGCCGATGTGGTCATCGAGCAGGCGCAGCCGCTGTTCGCGCTTTTGTTCTTCGGCGTTCACTGGCTCGGCCTTGGCGCGGCACGTTCCAGCCTGCGCGTTGGGAATTTTCCCGGCGTGCAACGGCGGCGGCCTGGCACGGCCTGCGTCATGCGCGCGCCCCTTCGTGCGTACCCAGGCGGTCGGCCCAGTGGCGCGTCAACGGTGTCTGCGGCTTGGCCATCAGGCGTTCGTTGACGAGAGCGCGGCCGAGCGTGCGCCGGCCGCCGCGCGCGGCGGCATGCAGCAGCGTCTGTTCGACGAGGTCGCGCTGCGCGTGGCTGCCACCGAGGCAACGCGCGAGGGCGCGCACCGGGTAGATCGCATCGACTGCGCCGTCGGCATCGCCGCGCTCCAGCGCCAGCAGGCCGCGCATCAGCGGCAACGCGAATTCGCGCGCCACCGCGTGGTTGGCGCGGCGCGCGTCCTCGGCATCGAGCGCACGTTCGGCGCAGCGTGCCACCCAGGCCTCGGCACGCGCGGCGTTGCGCGCCGCCAGCAACGCCACCACAAGGTGCACGTCATTGAAGGCGTGCAGCCCGGCATGGTGATCGCCGGCGGGCCAGTCGGCCACCAGCGCCGCGGCACGTTCGGCCACGTCCTCGCCCAGCAGGTGCAGCCGCCACAGCAGCGACGCCGCATCGACGCGCTGCAGCGTGATCTGCAGCGTCTCGCCGCTGAGGTATTTGTCCACCAGGCGCAGCGCACCGGCGGCGTCCATCGCCTCCAGCCTGAACAACGCCTGATGCCACCACAGGTGGCCGGCAAAGCCGTTGCCGTCGGCCCAGTGCGGCTGGTACTGGCGCAGCCAGGCCGAGCCTTCCTCGAAACGGCCCTGCATCTCCATCACATGCGCCACCGCATGCACCGCCCACGGGCCGCGCGCGTCGGCCTGCAGCGCCTGGCGGCCAATGTCCTCGGCCTGCGCATGCAGGTTGTTCTCTTCGAGGCCGAAGGCGTACATGCCCAGCACGTACGGGTGCAGCGCATCGGCCGTGTCCCATTCGGGCAGCACACGCGCCGGCCGCAACCGCAGCCCCGTCGTGTCGCCGCGGTGCAGATCCCACAGGTGCGCCCACTGCAACGCCAGCGCGTCGCGCGGGTGTTCGATCAACAACTCGTCCCAGTGCCGCGCCGCGCGGTGCCAGCGGCCTTCGAGCAGGTGCTGCACGGCGTCGAGGTGGGCCCGCTCGCGCAGCGTCGCCCGCGTGCTGCGCTCCTGCGCCAGTGCCAACTGGGCGGACGCTTCGGCGCCGAGTTCGGGCTCGGTCAGGCTGATCAGGAAACCGGCCTTCATCACGTACGGCAAAACCCAGCCCGGGTCGGCCGCGATGGCGGCGTCGAGGTCGGCCAGCGGTGTGTCGTAGAACGACATCAAGCGCCACAGCGCCGACTCCGCCGCGTCGCGCGCGGCCGGCGAATCGCTGCTGCACGGGTTGCCGCGCGCGTCCGAGTGGGCCATGGCCCCGAATGTAGCGCGCTCGCGTGGGCCACCGTGTCGCGCCGCGCCGTGTGCTGTGGTCTGTAACTGGTATATACCCCAAACGCACCAACGACACGGATTTTGGTACCATAGTGGTATTACAACTGGGGCAGCGTCAGGCGTGGCCATCGAGTACCTCATCGGCGTGGACGGCGGCGGCAGCGGCACCCGGGTGCGTGTTGTCGCGGCGCAGGGCGGCCGCGTGCTCGGCCAGGGTCACGCCGGCCCGTCGGGCTTGAGCCAGGGCGTCGCGCAGGCCTGGACCCACATCGACGCCGCCATCGCCATGGCCTTCGACGCGGCACCACCGGCGCCGGCGCGCTGCGCGCTCGGTCTGGGCCTCGCCGGCGTGCACGACGCGGCGCTGCGCAATGCCTTCCTGCAGGCCGCGCCGGCGTTTGCGGCGCTGGTCGTCGAGACCGACGGCCACACTGCATTGATCGGCGCCCACGGCGGCGCTCCGGGCGTCGTGCTCGCCGCAGGCACCGGCAGCGTCGGCGAGGTGCTGCGCGCCAACGGCGAACGGGCGAGCGCCGGCGGCTGGGGCTTTCCGGCGGGCGACGAAGGCAGCGGCGCGTGGCTCGGCCTGCGGGCGATGGCGCTCGCGCAGCAGGCGCTGGACGGCCGCGCCCGGGCCGCTGCGCTGGCACGCGCGGTCTGGCGGCACACAGCCGCCGATGAAGCCAGCCTGCGCCGCTGGCTGGCGGACGCCGGGCAGCAGCGTTATGCCGAGCTCGCGCCGCTGGTGTTCGAGCACGAAAACGCCGACCCCGCAGCGGCGGCGCTGCTGGAACGTGCCGTCGGCGCGCTGGAGGAGCTGGCACTGGCGCTGGATGGCAGCCGCACGCTGCCGGTGGCGGTGGTCGGCAGCATCGGCCAACGCCTGGCGCCGCGCCTGAACCCGGCGCTGCGCGCGCGCAGCGTGGCGCCTGCAGGTGATGCGATCGACGGTGCGTTGCAACTTGTGCGGCGCGCCTGCGTCAGTTCAGCATGAGCGTCGTGAGCAGCCTGCCGTTTCGTTTCGAAGCCGATCCACGCAGCGCGTCGCCGCTGTATGTGCAGCTTGCCCAGGCGCTGGCCACGGCCGTGCGCAACGGCCAGTACCAGCCCGAGCAGGCGCTGCCCAGCGAACGTGTGCTGTGCGACGCGCTCAACATCTCGCGCGTGACGGCGCGCAAGGCGATCGACCAGCTCGTCGAGCAGGGCCTGGTGGTGCGCCGCCGCGGCTCGGGCAACTACATCACGCCCAAGCTCGAACAGCCGCTGAACCGCCTGACGAGCTTTTCCGAGGAACTGCGCCAGCGCGGCTTCCATCCCAGCTCACGCTGGCTGCGCCGCGCGCTCACCGCCGCCACACCCGACGAACAACTCAGCCTCGGCCTGTCCGGCGGCGCCCGGCTGGCGCGGCTGGAACGCCTGCGCCTGGCCGACGACGTGGTGATGGCCTACGAACGCAGCGTCGTGCCGGCGCAGGTGCTGGCCGACCCGCTGGCGGTGAAACACTCGTTGTACGAACACCTGGAAGGGCTGGGCAAGGCGCCGGCGCGCGCGCTGCAGCACATCCGCGCGCTCAACGCCGACAGCACGCTGGCGGCGCACCTGGAAGTGCCGCTCGGCCAGGCGGTGCTGTTCATCACGCGCGTCGGCTATCTGGACTCCGGCGTGCCGGTGGAGCTGACACATTCCTACTGCCGCAGCGACTACTACGGCTTCGTCGCCGAGATGAAGCGCAGCGCATGAACTCGATCGACGCCTTCGTGCTCACCAGCGGCGGCTTCGTGCGCGGCACGCTGCGCCACGCACACGGCCGCATCGTCGCCATCGAAGGCGACGTGGTGCAGGAAGACCAGGCGCGCGGCGGCACGCTGCCGATCGCGCTGCCGGGCTTCATCGATCTGCACGTGCACGGCGGCGGCGGGCGCGACACGATGGAAGGCGGCGATGCCATCCGACACATCGCCGCCAGCCATGCACAACACGGCACGACCTCGCTGCTGGCCACCACGATGACGGCGCCGGCGGCCGAGATCGAGGCCGCCCTGCAGGCGCTGGCGCCGGCCTGCGGCAGCCGCGCGCCAGGTGCCGCACGCGTGCTCGGCGTGCATCTCGAAGGGCCGTACATCAACCCCGGCAAGCTCGGCGCGCAACCCGACTTCGCGTGCACCGCGACGCTGCAGGACGTGCTGGCGCTGCACCGCATCGCGCCGCTGAAGCTGGTGACGGTGGCGCCCGAACTGCCGGGGCACCTGGAACTCATCGTCGGCCTGCGCGCGCACGGCATCGCGGTGCAGATCGGCCACACGCTGGGCAGCTACGAAGACGGCGTGGCCGCGCTCGCCGCCGGTGCCACCGGATTCACGCATCTGTTCAACGCGATGAGCGCGCTGCACCACCGCACGCCGGGCATCGTCGGCGCCGCGCTCGCGCATGCCGAACGCGCCGAGATCATTCCCGACCTGCTGCATGTGCACCCGGGCGCGATGCACGCGGCGCTGCGCGCCATTCCGCAGCTCTACTGCGTCACCGATTCGACCGCCGCCGCCGGCATGCCCGACGGCCAATACCGGCTCGGCCGCCACACCGTCACCAAATGCCTGGGCGGCGTGCGCCTGGCCGATGGCACGCTGGCCGGCAGCACGCTGACGATGGACCAGGCGCTGCGCAACCTCGTCGCCATCGGCCTCACGCTGGCCGATGCATCGCGGCGCACCGCCACCTTCGCGGCCGACCATCTGGGCCTGGCCGAACGCGGCCGCCTCTCACCCGGCGCCTGGGCCGACATCGTGCTGCTCGACGCCGATCTCACCCTGCGCCGCGTGCTCATCGAAGGAGAGACGATTGACATCGCAGATGCTGGCCGAGGCGCTTGAAGCGCCGCAGGCCGTGGCGCGGCTGCTGGCCGCCGACGGCGCGACCTACAGCGCGCTCGCCGACGAGCTGCGCGCGGCGCCGCCGGCGTCGATGCTGACGGTGGCACGCGGCAGCTCGGACCACGCGGCGCACTACATGGCCTATCTGCTGATGGCGCGGCTGGGGCGGCTGGTGACGTCGCTGCCGATGTCGCTCGTCACGCTGTACGGCTCGCAGCTCGTCTGCGACGGACTGGCGGCGTTCGCTTTTTCGCAGTCGGGCCAGAGTCCGGACATCGTGGCGCCGATCAACTTCGCGCGCCAGGGCGGCGCGCGCACGGTGGCCATCGTCAACGACGCGGCGTCGCCGCTGGCGTTGGCCGCGCAGTGGCTGCTGCCGCTGCATGCCGGCGTTGAACGCAGCGTGGCGGCCACCAAGAGCTACATCGCCCAGCTCGTGGCCGGTGCACGGCTGGTGGCGACGTGGGAGCGCGAGCGGGTTCTGCTCGAGGCCATCGAAGCCCTGCCACAAACGCTGTCGCAGGCCGCGGCGCTGGACTGGTCGCCTGCCGTCGAGGCGCTGCTGCCTGCCGACCGCCTGTTCGTCATCGGCCGCGGCACCGGCCTTGCGGTGGCGATGGAAGCGGCGCTGAAGCTGAAGGAAGTCTGCGGCCTGCAGGCCGAGGCCTTCAGCGGCGCGGAGCTCAGGCACGGGCCGATGGCGCTCGTCGACGAAGGTTATCCGCTGCTCGTGCTGGCGCCGCGCGGCCCCGCCTGCGCCGGCCTCGTCGCGCTGGCCGCCGAGATGCGCGAGCGCGGCGCGCGCGTGCTGCTGGCCGCGCCGCCGGGCACGCCGGGCGCCGAACTGCCGCTGGCCGCCGCCGGCCACGAAGATCTGGACCCGATCGCCGTCGTGCAGAGTTTTTATCCGATGGTCGAGGCGCTGGCGCGCGCGCGCGGCGCCGACCCCGACAAGCCGCGTTTCCTGGCCAAGGTGACAAGGACCCATTGATGGCCCCCTGCCACGCCGGCGAGCTGGTGATGGTCGACATCGAGGGCCGCCATCTCGATGCCGCGAGCGCCGATTTCCTGCGCACGAACCGCGTGCGGGCGGTGTGCCTGTTTCGCAAGAACCTGGGCAGTGAAAACGACGTGCGCCGGCTCACCGCCGAGTTGCACGCGGTGCTGGGTCCGCAGGCGCTGATCGCGCTCGACCAGGAGGGCGGCTCGGTCGTGCGCGCCACCTTTTTGCCGCAGGCGCCGGCCGCGATGGCGCTCGGCGCGGCCGCCGACGAAGCGCTGGCCGAACAGGTGGGCGCGGCGGTTGCGCGCGGCCTGCGTGCGCTGGGCATCAACTGGAATTTCGCGCCCGTGCTCGACATCAACAACAACCCCGCGAACCCGGTGATCGCCGAGCGCAGCTTCGGCGCCGATGCGCAGACGGTGACGCGGCTGGCGCGCGCATGGATGCGCGGCTCGCTGGCCGAGGGCGTAGCCTGCTGCGTCAAGCACTTTCCCGGCCACGGCGACACGCATGTCGATTCGCACCATGCGCTGCCGGCGGTGCACAAGACGCTGGCCGAACTCGAAGCTCTGGAGCTGCGGCCCTTCCGCGCGCTCGCCGCGCAGGCGCCGGCGATGATGACGGCGCACATCGTCTACCCGCGCATCGACGCCGAACATCCGGCGACGCTGTCGAAAGCGATGCTGACCGATGTGCTGCGGCAGCGGCTGCGCTACGACGGCGTCGTCATCACCGACGCGCTGATGATGCGTGCGGTGCACGAACGTTATGGTCACGCACGCGCCGCCGTGCTGGCGCTGCAGGCCGGTGCCGACATGGTGCTGGCGCAGGGCTCGCGTGCCGAGCAGGCGGCCACGCTGCAGGCCGTGGCAAGCGCGCTCGCCGACGGCCGCGTGGACGCGGTGCGTGCATACCAGGCCAGGCAGCGTCTGGATGCGCTGGCCGCTGCCTACCCCGCCGTGCCGCGCACCTACGCGGCGCCGGAACGTGATGCCGACGACGCGCTGATGCACACGGCCTGGGCGCGCGCACTGAGCATCGTCGGCGCCGCACGTGCGCCGGCGCGCGATGCCCGGTTGCGTGTCTTCATGCAAGGCCGGGTCGACAGCGACGGCGTCAGCGAAGCCGGTGTCGCGGCCGATGCGGTGAAGGCGCTGTTCGGCGCCTTCGGCGACGTCGAGTTCGTCGCCGTCGACGAACTGCGCCTGCTGCGCAACGAGCAGATGGCGCAGGACGATCGCCGCAACATCGTCGTGTCCAACCACCGTGCGCGTTATGCGGCCGCGGCGCGGCCACTGCGCGCGGCGCTGCACATCACGCTCTGGAACCCCTTCCAGGTGCTCGACATCGCCGCCCCGGCGCTCGTGAGCTGGGGCCATGCCGACGGCGCCCTCGCCGCCGTGCGGGCCTGGCTCGAGGGCCGCGCCGACGCGCCGGGCCGCCCGCCCGTGCCCCTGCAACCTGCCGCCTGAGACCCCAGCCCGATGCCCAGCGACCGTTTGCGTTCACCGATGCGCTGGGTGCCCAGCCTGTACCTCACCGAAGGGCTGCCGTTCTACACGGTGGCGCTGATCGCCGGGCTGATGATGAAGAGCCTGGCGGTGCCGAACGAGCAGATCGCGCGCTGGACCGGCCTGCTTGGCCTGGCCTGGGTGTTCAAGCCGCTGTGGAGTCCGCTGCTCGAACTGGTGCCGAACAAGAAGCTGCTCGTCGTCGCGTTCCAGTACATCGGCGCCGGCGCGCTCGGCGCCGTGGCGCTTGCCTTGCACCTGCCGGAGTGGTTCGCCGCGGTGATCGCGGTGCTCGGCCTGGCCGCGCTGGCATCGGCCACGCACGACATCGCCGCCGACGGCCTGTACATCGCGAGCCTGTCATCGAAACAGCAGGCCGCCTACGCCGGCTGGCAGGGCGCGTTTTTCAACGCCGCGAAGTTCGTCTCGCTCGGCGGGCTGGTGATCCTGGCCGGCCACCTTGAACGCCGCATGCCGGCGTCGCAGGCCTGGACCACCATCTTCGTGCTGCTGGCGTTGATGATGGCCGCGCTGGCGAGTTACCACCTGTGGGCGCTGCCGGCCACGCGCGGCGAGCGCGCGGCCGATGCCGGCACGCTGTTCGCGACGCTGAAGGACGTGGTGGTCGAGTTCTTCCGCAAACCCGGCATCTGGCTGGCCATCCTCTTCATCGTGCTGTTCCGCGCCGGCGAGGGGCAGATCCAGACCATCGGCCCGCTGTTCCTGCGCGAGGCCCGCAGTGCCGGCGGGCTGGGCCTGACGACCGACGAAGTCGGCATCGTCTACGGCACGGCAGGCACGGTGGCCTTCATCGCCGGCAGCATCCTCGGCGGCTACTTCACGGCCTGGCTGGGCTTGAAGCGCGCGCTGTTCTTCCTGATCCTGGCGATGAACCTGCCCAACGTCGTGTTCTGGTGGCTGGTGACGACGCTGCCGAGCAACCTGACCATCATCGCGGCCGGCCTGTCGGTCGAGATGTTCGGCTACGGCTTCGGCTTCGTCGGCGTCATCCTCTTCATCATGCAGGTGGTGGCGGTGGGCAGGTACCAGACGGCGCACTACGCATTGGGCACCGGCGTGATGCAGCTCGGCTTCGTGCTTTTCAAGATGATCAGCGGCGACATCCAGACCGCGCTCGGCTACCCGAACTTCTTCCTCTGGGTGCTGGTCTCGGCGCTGCCGGTGCTGGTGTTGTCGCGCGTTGTGCGGGTCGCGCCGGACACCGCGGCCACGCCGGTGACCGCGGCTTCGACGTGAACGCCGCAGCCGTCGCGTTGCTGCTGGCCGCCGCGCCCGGTGTGGCGGCGGCGGAGAGTGTCTTCTTCGACGATTTCAGCGATGTCGCGGCGCTGGCCGGCGCCGGCTGGACGCTGCGCAGCGAACGCGGCCATCCGGGCGTGCCGGGCGCCGCGTGGGGGCCGGTGCAGGTGCTCGACGACCCGGCCGCGCCCGGCAACAGGCTGCTGCGCCTGCAGGCGCAGACCGATGGCACACCCGCGGGCACGCTGCAGTCGCAGTTGTGCCAGCAGCGCCGGTTCCTGCGCGGCACCTATGCGGCGCGGGTGCGCTTCAGCGACGCGCCGAGCGCGGGCGCCGACGGCGACCCCGTGGTGCAGAGCTTCTACGCCGTGGCGCCGCTGCGTTTCGACTTCGACCCCGAGTTCAGCGAGGTCGACTTCGAGTACCTGCCCAACGGCGGCTGGGGCAGCGCGGCCACGCGGCTGTACGGCATCAGCTGGCAGACCGCGCGCATCGAGCCCTGGCTGGCCTACAACGAGGCCACCGTGGCGCCGGGATCGCACGCCGGCTGGCACGTGTTGGTGTTCCAGGTCGGCGCCGACGCCACCTTCCACCATGTCGACGGCCAACTGCTGGCGCGCCACGGCGGGCGCAACGTGCCGGTGACGCCGATGTCGATCAACTTCAACCTCTGGTTCTCGCCCGGCGGCCTGGGCGCACCGAGTGCGCAGCCGCGCCGCTACGAGATGGACGTCGACTGGGTCTACTTCAGCAGCGACGCCCTGCTCGCGCCAGCGCAGGTGCAGGCCGAGGTGGACCGCCTGCGCCGGGCCGGCCAGCCGCATGTTGCGCTGCAGGACGGCGCCGCGGCAGCCGCCGATGAACGCTGCAACTTCTGAAACCCGTGGCTCAAAGCGCGTTCAGTTCGGCGACGAAATCGTAGGTGTCGCCGCGGTAGACCGACTGCGACAGCTCGATCGCGCGCCCATCACGCAGATAACCCAGCCGCTCGACCAGCAGCCCGGCGGCGTCGGGCTCGGTCTTCAGCAGACGCGCCTGTTCGTCGTCGAGCAGCAGCGCACGCAGCCGCTGCAGCGCGCGCACCGGTCGGTTGCCGGCCTTCTCGAGCGCGTCGTAGAGCGAGCTGTCGACGGCGTCGATCGACGGCAGCGCCGACGCCAGCACGGTGGCGGTCTCGATCGACATCGGCGCCTCGTCGGCAAACCGCAGGCGGTGGAAGCGGAACACCAGGGTGCCCGGGCTGAGCGCGAGCTTGAGCGCTTCGTCGGGCATCACCGTGCCCGCGGCGCGCTTGAGCCAGGTGCTGCTGGGCACGCGTCCGCGCGCACGCATGTCTTCCGAGAACGAGGTCAGCTTGGCGAAGTTCTTGTCGATGCGCGCGCTGACGAAGTTGCCCGAACCCTGCTTGCTGACCAGCAGCCCCTCGGCGGCCAGGCCGTCGATGGCCTTGCGCACGGTGATGCGCGAAACGCCCAGATCGGCCGCGAGCTGGCGCTCTGAAGGCAGCGCGTCGTCAGGGCCCAGCACCTGTTTTTCGATCGCCTCACGCAACGCGCGCTGCAACTGCAGGTACAGCGGCTGACTGCTGGAAGGGTCCAGCGATTGGAGCATCTCGGTGAGGTCGGTCATGCGTCGGCCCGGGTGGCGGCAGTGATGATACCAATAACGTACCAACGCCCGGGCGCTGGATTTCGTCATGCCGTTCGACTCGCCGTGAAAAGCGTGGCCGGCGCCGCGCGGCATGCTCGGTACTCTCCCTAGTAAAAATTGGTTTCTCGTTGGCTCTTAGTGGTAGTACAGTGGTATTTGTCCATGGCGCCACCGGCGTCATCCGAAGTGACCGCCCCAACAACACCGCTCGGCCCCGGCCCGACTCAACGAGAGGATCCCATGAACATCCAACGCACCCCCGTCGCCTCGGCTGTTGCGCTGCTGCTGATCAGCGCGGGCGCCCAGGCCCAGCAGGCCCCGGCGCCCAAACCCGACGACACCGCAACGCAGGTCATCGAGGTGCGCGGCATCCGCGCGTCGGTGGAGAAGTCGCTGCAGACCAAACGTCAGGCCGATACCCACGTCGAGGTCATCAGCGCCGAGGACGTGGGCAAGATGCCCGACAAGAACATCGCCGATTCGCTGCAGCGTGTCTCGGGCGTCACGATCAGCTCGGCCGGCGCCACCGAGGGCGGCTTCGACGAGGCCGACCGCGTGAGCATGCGCGGCACCAACCCGAGCCTGACGCTGACGCAGATCAACGGCCACCCGGTGGCGTCGGGCGACTGGTTCATCCTCAACCAGAGCGACAACGCCGGCCGCAGCGTCAGCTACACGCTGCTGCCGTCCGAACTGGTGAGCAAGGTCATCGTGCACAAGACCTCGGAGGCGAGCCTGGTCGAAGGCGGTGTCGCCGGCACGGTGGACATCCTGACGCGCAAGCCGCTGGAATTCAGCAAGGCGCTGACGCTGGAAGGCGCCGTCGGCCTGGTGCACGCCTCGTCGCCCGGCAAGACCGACCCGCAGTTCAACGCACTCTTCAACTTCAGGAACGACGCGCGAACGCTGGGCGCGATGCTGCAGGTGTTTTCCGAAACGCGGCACCTGCGCCGTGACGGCCAGGAGATTCTGGGCTACGACCAGATCGCGCCCGGCAGCACCATCGCAACGGCGCACCCCGACCTGTCCGGCGTCTACTATCCGCGCGACATCGGCGCGGCGCTGTTCGAGCAGGAGCGCAAGCGCCAGGGCGGGCTGCTGGAAGTGCAGATCAAGCCGGTCTCCGGCCTGTCGCTGGACTTCTCGGGCTTCTATTCGAAGATGGACGCGTCCAACTACAACCGCAACTACCTGCTGCACAGCCCGCGCATCCTCGATGCCGGCGAGGGCGAAGCGCCCGACGCCGGCTACACGGTGCGCAACGGCACCCTGATCTCGGCCAGCTTCGCCCCTGACGCGGCGCGCACCTACGGCCTGTACGACCAGATCTCGCGTCCCGACGAAGCCGCGACCACCAAGTACTTCGCTTTCGACGGCGACTGGCAGGCCAGCGACGCGCTGCGCCTGGGCGTGAAGGCCGGCACCTCCACCGGCATCGGCAAGACGCCGACGCAGAACATCGCGGAGTGGACCACCGGCCTGGGCTCGGGCGCATCGTGGCAACTCAACGGCATCGACTCGGGCGCCGACTTCTCGCTCAACACGCCATCGAATGTGCCCGGCGACGCCAGCACGCGCCGGCTGGACTGGATCTTCGGCCTCGAGAACGTGAACATCGTCGACAAGGACAACTGGGCCCAGCTCGACGGCGAATACGCGGTCGACAAGGGCGTGCTGTCGACGATCAAGTTCGGCGTGCGCGGCGCCGAACACAAGCGCAGCTCGGACGGCGTGCTCGCGCAAGGCCCCGGCGCCGACGCGTTCGACCTCGCCAACTGGCCCAGCAGCTACGCCAACTACCCGTCCAACTTCGGCTCCACGTTCGGCGGCAGCTTCCCGCGCGACGTCTGGTACTACACGGCCGACCAGATGAACGCCACCGCGCCGGCTCTGTCGAACCGCGACCCCGTGACGCGCGCCTACCTCTACAACGACTTCGGCATGAAGGAGCGCACCACGGCGGCCTACGTGCAGGCCAACCTGGAAGGCCGGCACTGGCGCGGCAACATCGGCCTGCGCGCGGTCGAGACCAAGGAACACGTGCTGAAGTACATCTCGGCGCCCGACACTGCGCCGGGCGCCATCGTGGGCTCGGCCTTCGGCCCCTCGGTGCCGGTGGAGACCGACCACACCTATCACGACTACCTGCCCAGCATCAACCTGCGCTATGACCTGACGAAGGACGTGGTGGCGCGCTTCGCGGCGTCGAAGACGATGACGCGGCCCGACTACGCAGCGCTGGCCGGCGCGCTGAATTTGTCGCCGCCGGCCACCGACAACGACATCGGCGGCGGCAACGGCTCCAACCCCGACCTCAAGCCCATCCGCTCGACGAATGTCGATGTCAGCCTCGAGTGGTACCGCGCGCCGCGCACGTTGCTGTCGGCGAGCCTGTTCTACATGGACCTGCAGAGCTACGTCGGACTGGGTCAGGTCAAGCGCCAATACATCACCTTCAACCAGAACCACCTCGACGGCTACATGGCCGACTACGTGCTGTCGGTGCCGGTGAACGTGAGCGGTTCGGCCAAGGGCTTCGAGCTCGCCGCCGAGCAGCCGCTGTGGGGCAACTTCGGCGTCACCGCCAACTACACCTACACCGACGCATCGGAAGACAGCGGCGCGCCGCTGGTCGGTGCGTCCAAGAACACCTACAACCTGGTGGGCTACTATGAGGACGACCACTTCAGCTTCCGCCTGGCCTACAACTACCGCTCGCATTTCTACAGCGGCCTGGACCGCACGACGGCCTTCAACCAGGACGACACGCGGTCGGTGGCGGCGTCGCTGAGCTACAAGATCAACGAGCACCTCAGCGTCTCGCTCGACGGGGTGAACCTGACGAACGAGAACCTCAGGTACTACGCGCTGAACAGGGACCAGCCGCGTTCGATCTACAACAACGGCCGCCAGTACTACCTGACGCTGCGCGCGAAGATGTAGGCTCACGCGCTTGAGACGCGTTGCCGCATCGCCGCCGGCGCTGGCCTGCGAGTTCATGCTCGGGCTGGTGCTGGCTCTTGCCGGCCCGGGCAGCGCCCGGGCCGCATTGCCCCCCGCATTACCCTTCGTGCACGGCCCTTACCAGGACGTGACGCTGGGCATCACGCGCACAGCGCCGCGCATCCCCGATGCCGCGTGGGCGGCGCCACCGGGCCAGACGCTGACCTGGGCATTCGCCACCGGCGACTGCGGCCACGAGCACTGGGGTGACTTCGACAGCAGCGCCTTCGCGCAACTCAACGTCGAGGTGTTCCGCCAGAACCACCGGCCCTACATCATCGCCACCGGCGGCGAGGCCGGCATCTTCACCTGCGACAGCGACGACGGCATGGCCCGCTTCGTCGCCCGCTACGACTCGCCGCTGCTCGTCGGCGTGGACTTCGACATCGAAGGCCGGCAGACGCCGGAGCAGATCGGTGCGCTGGTGCGCAGCGCCGCCGCCGTGCAGCGCGCGCGCCCGGCGCTGCGCTTCAGCTTCACGCTCGCCACCCACGCCGCCAGCGACGGCACGCGGCGCAGCCTGAACGCCACCGGCGAGCAGGTGCTGGCGGCACTGGCCGCTGCGCGCTTCGACAGCGCCGTCATCAACCTGATGGTGATGAACTACGGCCCGGCCGATGCGCGCTGGTGCGTGCTGCGCAGCGGTGCCTCGCCAGCGGCCTGCGACATGGGCCGTTCGGCGCTGCAGGCCGCACGCAACGTGCATGAAAAATACGGCATCGCGTTCAATCGCATCGCGCTCACCGCGATGCCGGGCGAAAACGATGTCGCCGGCAACGTCTTCACGACCGACGACGCCGCGCACATGGCAGCCGGCGCGCGCGCGCTCGGCCTGGCCGGCCTGCACTGGTGGTCGCTGAACCGCGACCAGCCCTGCCCGAGCGGCAGCGAACGGGTGTCGTCGCGCTGCCACGGCCTGCCCGGCGTGGCGCGTGGGCGCTTCGGCGAGCTGTTAGGCGCGGCAACGCGATGAACGGCGCGCCGCAGCCCATCGTCGAGTTCCACGGCGTCGACCGCCACCTGTTCGACACCGAGATCATGCCGCGCGCCGAGCCCGCCGTGCTGCGCGGCCTGGTCGATGCGTGGCCGGCCGTGCGGCGCGCACGTGAATCCGACAAGGCGTTGTGCGACTGGCTGCAGACGCTGGACAGCGGCGCCGATGTCGACGCCTTGATGCTGCCGCCGGCCGAACACGGCCGCATCTTCTACGGCCCGCGTTTCGAGCACGGCGAGCGCGGCTTCAACTACCTGCACAACCGGCTGCCGATCTCGCGCGTGATCGAACAGTTGCAGCGTTATGCCTTGTTCGACAGCGCGCCCGCGGTGATGGTGCAAAGCGCGCTGGCCAGCGTCTGCACGCCCGCGTTCAACGCCGGCCACAGGATGCCGCTGCTCGATGCCGACGTGCAGCCGCGCCTGTGGCTGGGCAATGCGGCCGTGACGCCGACCCACTTCGACGAATCGAGCAACATCGCCTGCGTGGCCGCCGGCGAGCGTGTGTTCACGCTCTTCCCGCCCGAGCAGATCGCCAATCTCTACGTCGGCCCGATGTCGCATGCACCCACTGGCACGCCGATCAGCCTGGTCGACCTGGCCGCACCCGACCTGCAACGATTCCCGCGCTTTGCCACCGCGTGGGCGCAGGCCCTGCGCGCCACGCTGGCGGCCGGCGACGCGCTCTACATCCCGCCGCTGTGGTGGCACCACGTGGCGTCGCGCCGGCCGCTGAACCTGCTCGTGAACTACTGGTGGCGCGCGCAGGCCGCGCCGTCGGGCCTGCAGGCGCTGGAACAGGCGCGCGCCGCGTTCGCGCGTTTCCCGCCCGCGCAGCGCCGCGCCTGGCAGGCCTTGTTCGCGCACTGGATCTTCGAGGCCGACGGGCAGACGAACGCACACATTCCGCCGCCGCTGCGCGACTGACTAGGGCCTGTCAACGCCGCCGAACGGCGGCGTCGGCCATGGCCGCGGCGCCGGCCGCAACCGTTCCCATGCGCGCGACAGCCGCAGCACGCCCAGGTCGTCATGGCGCCGGCCGATGATCTGCAGCCCGATCGGCAGGCCGCTCGTTGTGTGGCCGCAGTCGATGCTCGCCGCCGGCTGCTCGCTCATGTTGTAGGGCAGCGTGAAGCCGATGTGATCCATCGTGCGCAGCGGGTCGTTCAGCGGGCTCGCCCACTCGGCCGCGTAGGCCGGCGCCGGGCTCACCGGCGAGAGCACGAAGTCGAACGGCTGGCAGGCGGCCACCGCGGCGTCGCGCAGCAGCGCCATCTGGCTGTAGCCGTGGAAGACCTGCGCGGCGCTGAAGCCCGGCGCCGCGGCCACCCATTCGCGGATGTAGGGCAGCACCTTTTGGCGCCGCGCTTCGGGCAAGGCCGAGATGTCGAGCCACGACCGTGTGCGCCAGAAGAGGTTGATGCCGTCGGCCATCTCGCGTGTCGTGAACGGCGGCATCGGCTGCACGATGGCGCCGGCGGCTTCGAAGGCGCGCGCCGCGGCCGTGACGGCAGCGGCCGTTTCGGGCTCCAGCGCCATGCCCCAGCCGGCGTCCATCAGCAGACCGATCTTCAAGCCGCGCACATCGATGTCGAGCTCGGTCCAGGCGATGTCCTGGTGCGGCAGGCTCATCGCGTCGCGCCAGTCGGGCTGCACCAGCGTCGCCATCATCAGCGCCGCGTCCGTCACCGTGCGTGTCATCGGCCCGGCGACACGGCCGGCATACGGCGGCTTGATCGGAATGCGGCCATTGCTGGGCTTGAGGCCGAAGACGCCGCACCAGCCGGCGGGCAGGCGGATCGAGCCGCCGATGTCGGTGCCCAGGTGCAGCGGGCCGTAGCCCGCGGCGGCTGCAGCACCGGCGCCGGCGCTGCTGCCGCCGGGTGTCTTGCCCAGGTCCCAGGGGTTGCGCGCGAGCGCGTGAAAACTCGACAGCCCCGACGACAACATGCCGTAGTCGGGCATCGTCGTCTTCGTGACGAACACCGCGCCGGCTTCGCGCAGGCGGGCCGCCGGCGGCGCGTCTTCACTGGCCGGCACGAGTTCGGTGGCGGCGGTGCCCAGCGGCATCGCCACGCCCTTGGTCGCCGTGTTCTCCTTGATCGTCACCGGCACGCCGTCCAGCGCCGACAACGGCGCGCCGGCGTTGAAGCGCGCCTCGGCGGCGCGCGCCATCGCGAGCGCGGCTTCGGGCTCGAACGCATAGGTGGCGTGCAGATGCGGCTCGCAGGCTTGCACGAACGCGATCACGTCGCGCGCCACCTCCAGCGGAGAGAGTTCGCGCCGCCGGTACAGCACGCCGAGTTCGGCCGCCGACAGCGCATGCAGCGCCGATGCAGCAGGGTTGCGGGGTGGGGCTGAACTCATCGATGAACTCCTGGATCAGATGTCAGAGGGCGGCGCCCCGACCGGGCACCGCGGCCAGCAGGCGCTGCGTATAGGCGTGCTGCGGCGCGCGGAAGAGTTGCTCGGGTGCGCCCTGCTCGACGATGCGGCCCTGCCACAGCACGATGACCTCGTCGCACACGAGGTCGACCACCGCGAGGTCGTGGCTGATGAACAGGTAGGTGACGCCGAACTGGTCCTGCAGGTCCTGCATCAGGTTCAGCACCTGCGCCTGCACCGAGACATCGAGCGCGCTCACCGGCTCGTCGGCGACGATGAGTTTCGGGCGCGTGATCAGCGCGCGCGCGATGGCGATGCGCTGGCGCTGGCCGCCGCTGAACTCATGCGGATACTTCGTGAGATCGGCGCTGCGCAGGCCCACCGCATCGAGCGCGTCGCCGGCGCGTTCACGCTGTTCGGCGCGCGATGCGCCGTGCAGCACCGCCAGCGGCTCGGCCACCGTCTGCAGCACCGTGCGCCGCGGGTCGAGCGAGCCATAGGGATCCTGGAACACCATCTGCAGCCCGCTGCGCGCGCGCCGCATCTCGGCCGCCGACAGCGTGTGAAGGTCTTGTCCGTCAAAGCGCACCCCGCCTGCGCTGGGCGCCTCCAGCGCCATCACCAGCCGCGCCAGCGTGCTCTTGCCGGAGCCCGACTCGCCCACCACCCCCAGGCTGCGCCCGGCCTGCAGCGTGAAGCTCACGCCCGCCAGCGCCTGCACACCGGGTGGCGCCGACAGCAGATGTTCGCGCGGCAGCGTGTAGCGCTTGGCGAGGTTCTCGACGACGAGCAGCGGCTGTGTCGTGGCACGACCCGGCGCGCTCATGCATCGGTGCGCAGGCAACGCGCCTCGTGCAGTGCACCCACCGTCACCGGCGGCGGCTCGGCGCTGCGGCAGGCGGCGATCACGAGCGCGCAGCGTTCGGCAAACGGGCAGCCGCGCGGCATGTCGGCGAGTTCGGGCACGCGGCCGGGAATCGTCGCCAGCCGCGTGCCGCGCTGCAGGCCCAGGCGCGGGCGCGCCGCAAACAGGCCGCGCGAATACGGGTGCGCCAGATGGCCGAAGACATCGGCCGTGGGGCCGCTTTCGACGACCGTGCCGCCGTACATCACGAGCAGGCGCTGCACGGAATCGGCCATCACGCCGAGGTCGTGGCTGATGAGCAGCAGCCCCATGCCGTCTTCGGCGACCAGCTCGGCAATCAGCGCCAGCACCTCGTGCTGGATCGTCACGTCGAGCGCCGTCGTCGGCTCGTCGGCGATCAACAGGTCGGGGCTGCAGGCCAGGGCGATCGCGATCACCACGCGCTGGCGCTGGCCGCCCGAAAGCTGGTGCGGGTGCGCGTCCAGGCGCTGCGCAGCCTGCGGGAGCTGCACGCGCTGCAGCAGCCGCAGCGCTTCGGCCCGCGCGGCCGCGCCGGTCAGGCCCTTGTGCAGGCGCAGCGACTCGCCGATCTGGCGGCCTATGGTGTGCAGCGGGTTCAGCGCCGTCATCGGCTCCTGGAACACCATGCCGATGCGGTTGCCGCGCAGCCGGCACAGCGCCGCTTCGTCCAGCGTCGTCAGCTCCTGGCCGTTGAAGCGGATGCTGCCGCTGACGGCTGCTCCCTCGGGCAGCAGCCCCATCAACGCGAGCGCGGTGATCGACTTGCCGCAGCCCGACTCGCCGATCAGCCCGACCGTGTCGCCGCGTGCCATCGAAAACGAGACGCCGCGCAGCGCGTCTGCGGCGCCGCGCGCGGTCTGCAGCGTGACGCGGAGGTCGGTGACTTCGAGCAGGCTCACGCGGCCAACGATAACAAGCTTTCGCCGTGGCCCGGCCGGCCCGACAGGCTCACGCTACGGCTGCGTCGCCGGCCCTCAACATGTCGAGATAGGCGCCCGCCAGCTGCTCGGCGTCGGCGAGGCCCAGTTCGTGCATCAGCGATTGCGCCTCGGCGATGCCGTCGGCGTCCGGCTCGCCGTCGCGCAGCACCACTTCCAGCTCCATGAAATCGCCCAGTGCTTCGACATGGTCGAGGTGGATGCGCGTGCGGCCGCGCATCAACAGCCAGCGCGTCTTGCGCACGCGGCCGAGCAGGCCGTTGGCGCGCAGCAGCGCCTGGCGCAGCGCCGCCGCGTCGGCCACCGGCACGCGCACATAGTCGCTCGCCTTGGCGTCGTGGCGGTCGGGCCGCTGGTAGTGGATGAGTTCGGCGCTGCCGTCGGCGAACTGGCGCAGCTTCAGGCGGCCGTGCGGCACCGCGAAGAAGGTGTCGTCCTGCGTGATCAACACGGCATCGGCGTCGGCCAGCGCACGGGCGCGCTGGCGCAGTGCGGCCATGTCGCGGACGCGGGCCTTGATCTCGATGTTGCGCGGCATGGGCTGCAGCATGCCATGGCAGCAGCACACGGCGGCTCACACCGCATCACGACAGCAACTGGCGCCGCGCGCGGTGCAGGCGCACGAAGAGATTGTTTTCGCTGATGCGCAGCGCGTGGCACACCTCTTCGGTGCTCTGCTCGTGCAGCACACGCAGCTCGAAGGCCCGGCGCAGCGGCGCCGGCAGCGCGGCAATGCGCAGCAGCGTCCGTTGAAGCTGCTGGCGCTGTTCGGCCTGTTCGTGCGGGCCCGGTTGCGGGCACTCGATGGCCAGCAGCGGCTGGCCTTCATCGTCGCAGCAGTCCAGGCTGGCGTGATCGGTGCGTTCGCGCACGAGGTCGACGATCTTGTGCTTGAGGATCGCCACGAGCCAGCTCCGCAGCGCCGAGCGGCCGCCGAAGCTGGCGCGGCCGCTGATGACGGCCTCGAACACGTCGTGCACCAGGTCTTCGGCAAGCGCCGGGTCGCGCAGGCGGCGCTGCGCAAAACGCACCAGGAAGTCGCGGTGCACGGTCAGCGCCGCCCAATCGAGCGCGATGGCATGTGGCGCGTGAGGTGCGTGAGGAACGCGGACGGAGACCGGGGCGGCAGTGGTGCTCGGCATGGCAGTGGAGGAACGTGTTCGGGTGGCTGCACTGTGCGGCGCCGACCTCGCGCCTTCATCACCAAAGATCACAGCCCGATCACATCGCTGTAAGAATCGGCGCCAGCGGAGCGACCTCACACCATGTCCAGCCACATCCTCGTTGCCGAAGACCAGGCCGACATCCGCGACCTCATCGTGCTCAACCTGCGCCAGTCGGGCTACGAGGTGCAGGCCTTCGCCGACGGCCGCGCCGCGCTCGACAGCCAGGCCGAACAGGCGAGCGACCTGCTGATCCTCGACCTGATGATGCCCGGCATGGACGGCCTGGAAGTCTGCAAGGCGCTGCGCGCGCGCGGCAGCGCCACGCCGATCCTGATGCTGACCGCGAAGTCGACCGAACTCGACCGCGTGCTGGGGCTGGAACTGGGTGCCGACGACTACCTGACGAAGCCGTTTTCGATGGCCGAACTGCTGGCGCGCGTGAAGGCGCTGCTACGCCGCGCCGACCTGCAGCGCGCGGCACTGTCGGCCCCCGCCGCCCACACGCTGCGCAACGGCGAGCTCGAGATCCTGCCCGCCAAGCGCCAGGTGCGCGTGCGCGGCGAGGCGGTCGACTTCACGGCGCTCGAATTCGACCTGCTGCTGCACTTCGCGCAGCACCCGGGCCATGTGTTCTCGCGTTCGCAACTGCTGGGCGCCGTGTGGGGCTACAGCCACGACGGCTACGAGCACACGGTGACGACGCACATCAACCGCCTGCGCGCCAAGCTCGAAGCCGACGCGATGGCGCCGCGCCTGATCCTCACCGTGCGCGGCGCCGGCTACAAGATGCGCGACGCGCCGCCATGAAGACGCCGACCGGGGGGCACGCTTGACGGTGCGCCTGCGCATCGCGCTGACGATCGTCATCACCGGCCTCGTCACCGCGCTGGGCGTCATCGTCACCGTGGTCGTCGCGTTCCAGCGCTTCGAGCACGAAAGCCTGTACGAACGCGGCAATGCCTTCCTCGGCCGCGTGGTGGCGCTGCACGATGACGTGCTCGATCTGCAGGCGCGCAACCCCGACGAGTTCAGCGCCTGGCTGAAGAGCCTGCTGCTGTTCGAGCCCGACACCCAGCTCTATCTGCTGGCCGCCGACGGCACGGTGCTCGCCAGCACCGGCCGCGCCCATCTGGGGCCTGGTTTCAAGGTCGCGCTGCGACCGGTGCAACAGGCGGTGGCCGCGGCGCAAGGCCATGTGCGCATGCCCTACGTGATGGGCGACGACCCCGAACACATGAACAAGGACGCGGTGATCACCGCGCGCGCGCTGCGGCGACCGACGATCCGGCCGCACGAGGGCGTGGCCGGCTACCTCTACCTGGTGGCGCAGGGCGCGGCGCCGCGCGAAGGCCGCCTCGCCCTCTTCCGCAGCAGCCTCGCCGGGCCGGCGCTGGCGTCGGTGCTGGCGGTGATCGTGCTGACGACGCTGATGGCGGCCTGGATCGTCGCCACCGTGACGCGGCCGCTGCGTGTGCTCAGCGGCGAGGTCGCGGCCGCGGCGCGCGACGGTTTCAACGCCGCGTCACCGGGCTCGCGGGCGCCGCCGCGACGCGACGAATTCGGCCAGTTGCACGACGGCTTCCAGAGCCTGCTGGCAACGCTGCGCCGCCAGTGGGACACGCTGCGCACGCTGGACCACTTCCGCCGCGAAGGCGTGAGCAACCTCTCGCATGACCTGCGCTCGCCGCTGACGGCCACCGCCGCCTGCCTGGAAACGCTGGAGCAGCGTTGGGCCGGCGACGCGGGCCGCGCCGACGACCGCCGCCTCGTCGAAGTGGCGCTGCGCAATACGCGCAACGCGGCCCAACTGGTGCGCTCGCTCGGTGACCTGGCGGTGCTGGACGAGCCCGCATACCGGCTCAAGACGCTGCGCGTGGACGTGGGTGAAGTGCTGGACGACATCACGCTGCGCTTTGCCGATCGTGCACGGCGGCGCGACGTGACACTGGTCTGCAGCGTTGCCGACGGCGCCGCGCCGGTGGCCGAGCTCGACATCGAGCTCTTCGAACGCGCGGTGGCCAACCTGCTCGACAACGCGCTCAAGTTCACGCCCGCCGGTGGCCGCATCACGCTCGCCGCCGACACCACGCCGGGCTGCGTGAACGTGAGCGTGAGCGACAGCGGCCCCGGGATTGCGCCCGAACACCAGGCGCTGCTGTTCGACCGCCTGTACCGCAGCCCGGTGGACCCGGCCGGCAGCGAAGGCGGCAAGGGCCTGGGACTGGCGATCGTCAAGCGCATCGCCGAGCTGCACGGCGGCAGCGTCGCGCTGCGCAGCACGCTGGACACCGGCACCGTGGTGACGATCACGCTGCCGCGGCGCTGAGATCAGCGGAATGCGCGCATGCGCGGCGGCGCCGGCGCGCCGCGTCAGCGCCGGCGCGCCAGCTTCGGGTCCATCAGGTCGCGCAGGCCGTCGCCCAGCAGGTTCAGCCCCAACACGCTGAGCATGATGGCCACGCCCGGATACACCGCCAGCAGCGGCGCCTGGAACATCTGCGTCTGCGCTTCGTTGAGCATGCGGCCCCAGCTCGGCTGCGGCGGCTGCGTGCCCAGACCCAGGTAGCTGAGCGCGGCCTCGGCGAGGATGGCGGTGGCGAACGCGATGGTCGCCTGCACGATCAGCGCGCTGGCGATGTTCGGCAGCACGTGGTCGATGGTGATGCGCCACGCGCCCTTGCCCGAGGTGCGCGCCGCGAGCACGTATTCGCGCGACCAGACCGCATTCGCCGCCGCGCGCGTGATGCGCGCGAAGACCGGGATGTAGAAGATGCCGATCGCGATGATGCTCATCACGAGGCCGGGGCCGTAGATCGCCGTCAGCATGATGGCCGACAGCAGCGCCGGAAACGCGAACGTGAAGTCGGCCGCGCGCATCACCGCTTCCTCGACCCAGCCGCGGCGCGCCGATGCCAGGCCGCCGAGCAGCACACCGACACCGAGGCCGATGCCGACCGCGATGACGCCGACGACGATGCTGTTCTGCGAACCCACGAGGAGCTGCGACGCGATGTCGCGCCCCAGCGTGTCGGTGCCCAGCCAGTGCGCCGCGCTCGGGCCCTGCAACTTGGACGGGATGTCGATGTCGGCCGGCGGGTACGGCGACCAGAACAGCGACAGCACGGCAGCGAAGACCATCAGCGCCGACAGCCCAGCGCCGAGCATGAAGCTCGGGTGGCGACGCGCGCGTGACCAGAAGCCGTTCATGCGTGGCGCAGCCGCGGGTCGATCAGCGCGTAGAGCACGTCGACGACGAAGTTCACGAGCACCACCATCGCCGCCAACAGCATCACCGTGTCGCGCACGACGACGAGGTCGCGGTTGCTGATGGCCTGGAAGATCAACCGCCCCAGCCCGGGCAGCACGAAGACGTTCTCGACCACGATGGTGCCGGTGACGAGGTTGGCGAACTGCAGCCCCATCACCGTCAGCACCGGGATCATCGCGTTGCGCAGCACGTGGCGCCACAAGGCCTGGCGCCGCGTCAGGCCCTTGGCGCGCGCGGTGCGCACGAAGTCCTCGCGCATCACCTCGAGCACCGCCGAGCGCGTGACGCGCGTCAGGATCGCCGCCTGCACCACCGCCAGCGCCAGCGCCGGCAGCAGCAGCGCGCGCAAGCCTTGCCACAGGCCGCCACCGTCGTCTTCGCTCCAGCCCGGAAAGCCGCCGGCGCTGACCCATTGGAGCTGCACCGCGAACAGCAGGATGAGCAGGATCGCGAACCAGAAGTTCGGAATCGCAATGCCGACCTGGCTCGCCGTCATCACACCCACGTCGCCCAGGCGGTTGTGGCGCGACGCCGCGTAGACCCCGAGCGCCAGCGCCAGCACCACGCTCAGGCTCATCGCCATCAGTGCCAGCGGCAGCGTCACCTTCAGCCGCCCGGCGATGAGCTCGGCGGTGGGGGTGTCGTAGCTGATGCTGTTGGCGGTGCGGCCGTGCGCCAGACCGTTCACCCATCCCAGGTAGCGCTGCAGCGGCGGCCGGTCCAGCCCGAGCTTGGCGTTCAACGCGGCCAGCGATTCGGGCGTTGCGGTGTCGCCCAGGATCACCTGCGCGGCGTTGCCCGGCAGCAGTTCCAGCACCGAAAAGACGACCACCGACGCCACCATCAAGGTGAGCACGAAGGTGGCAAAGCGGCGCAGCAGGAACAGGCTCATCGCGGCCTATGATGCCTGAATGAACACACTGCCAGCGCTCGCCTTCGACACCTCCCACGTCTTCATCGCCGGCCGCTGGCGTGCCGGCCACGGTGGCGAGACGCTGCCGCTGATGAACCCTTCCGACGGTGCGCTGCTGGCGCAGATCGCGCGCGGCGACGCCGCCGACATCGACGCGGCCGTCACCGCCGCGCAGGCCGCGCTCGATGGCGGCTGGGGCGCCCTGAGCGCCGCCGAACGCGGCCGCGTGCTGCTGAAGATGAGCGCCGCCGTGCTGGCACAGGCCGACCACCTGGCGCTGCTGGAGGCGCTGGACGTGGGCAAGCCGCTGAAGCAGGCGCGCGCCGATGCGGTGGCGCTGGCGCGTTATCTCGAGTTCTACGGCGGTGCGGCCGACAAGGTGCACGGCCAAACCATTCCCTTCAGCAACGGCTACACCGCGCTCACGCTGCGTGAGCCGCACGGCGTGACGGCGCACGTGGTGCCGTGGAACTACCCGATGCAGATCATCGGCCGCAGCGTCGGCGCCGCGCTCGCGATGGGCAATGCCTGCGTGCTCAAGCCGGCCGAGGAGGCCTGCCTGACGGCGCTGGCCTTCGCGCAGATCGCGCACGACGCCGGGCTGCCGGCGGGGGCGTTGAACGTCGTGCCCGGCCTCGGTGAAGAAGCCGGCGCGGCGCTGTGCGCCCACGCCGGCGTGCGCCACATCTCGTTCACCGGTTCGGTGGCGGTGGGCGCCCTCATTCAAGCTGCGGCAGCGAAAAACGCGGTGCCGGTGACGCTGGAGCTCGGCGGCAAGAGCCCGCAGATCGTGTTCGCCGATGCCGACCTCGACGACGCGCTGCCCTTTCTCGTCAACGCCGGCATCCAGAACGCCGGCCAGACCTGCTCGGCGGCCAGCCGCATCCTCGTCGAGCGGCCGGTGTTCGATGCCGTCCTCGCGCGCATGGCCGAGCGTTACCGCGCGCTGCGCGTGGGGCCGGCGGTGGACGATCTGGACGTCGGGCCGTTGATCTCGGCGCGCCAGCGCGAGATCGTCGACAGCTATCTGAAGCTGGTGCGTGACGGCGGCTTGAACGTCGCCGCGCAGGCCGCGCTGCCTGGCGGGTTGCCGGCCAGCGGCTTCTATGTGGCGCCGACGCTGGTGGCCGGCGTCACGGGCGAACACCGCATCGCGCAGGAAGAGATCTTCGGCCCGGTCCAGGCCCTGATTGCCTTCGACGGCGAAGCCGAAGCCCTGAAGATCGCCAACGGCACCGCGTTCGGCCTCGTCGCCGGCGTCTGGACGCGTGACGGCAGCCGCGCGCTGCGCATGGCGCGCAAGCTGCAATGCGGCCAGGTCTTCGTCAACAACTACGGCGCCGGCGGCGGCATCGAACTGCCGTTCGGCGGCGTCAAGCATTCGGGCCACGGGCGCGAGAAGGGCTTCGAGGCCCTGTACGGGTTTTCCGTGCTCAAGACGGTGGCGATTCGACATGGCTGAGCGAGTGTCGTACGCGTGCCCGCGCTGATGCGGCGTTATGCCGACCTGCCGATCGATCTGGCCGATGCCTCGCTCGTGCTGCTGGCCCAACATCTGGGCGACGGCGGCATCCTGTCCACCGACCAGCGCGGCTTCAAGACCTAGCGCTGGAAACACTCCGAACCGTTCACGAACCTGCTGGAGAAACACCCGTGAAAAGACTTGAGAACAAGGTGGCCATCGTCACCGGCGGCGCGTCGGGCTTCGGCGCCGGCATCGTGCGCAAATTCGTCGCCGAAGGCGCGCAGGTCATCGTCGCCGACCTCAACCTGGAAGCCGCGCTCGACGTCGCGGCCACGGCCGGCCCGGCGGCACGCGCGCTGCGCATCAACGTGGCCAGCGCGGCCGACGTCGACACCATGCTCGAAGCCGCCGAGCTGCACTTCGGGCGCCTGGACATCCTCGTCAACAACGCCGGCGTCGGCCACGTGCCGCAGCCGCTGGAAGGCCTGCCCGAGGAAGATTTCGACCGCATCTTCGCGGTCAACATGAAGGCGATCTATCTCGCGATGCGCGCGGTGACGCCGCGCTTCAAGGCGCAGAAATCGGGCGTCGTGCTGAACATGGCCAGCACCGCCGGCGTCAGCCCGCGGCCGCGCCTGGCCTGGTACAACGCCAGCAAGGGCTGGGTCATCACCGCCACACGTTCCAGCGCGGTGGAACTGGCGCCCTTCGGCATTCGCGTCAACGCGCTGAATCCGGTGGCCGGCGAGACGCCGCTGCTCAAGACCTTCATGGGCGAAGACACGCCCGAGATGCGCGCGAAGTTCCTCTCGACGATTCCCATCGGCCGCTTCTCGACGCCTGAGGATCTGGGCAATGCCGCGTGTTTCCTGTGCAGCGACGAAGCATCGATGATCACCGGCGTGTGCATGGAGGTCGACGGCGGACGCTGCATCTGAGGCCTTGCATTCTGGCAGATGCTGCAGGCGCTGACCCTGACGCTCGGGGTACGCAACCTGAGCGACCGCAACCCGCCGTTTTCGGGCCAGGCCGCGACCTTCCAGCAAGGTTACGACCCGCGATTCGCCGATGCCACCGGCCGCGTTTACTACCTGCGCGGTAGCTATTCGTTCTGAGCGTGCAGCCCGTTGTGGCGCCACGCGGCACACCGGGCGCAGCGCCCGGCGCGTTGTGTGGCCTCAGCGCAGGTCGTCCAGCATTTCGTGGCGGGCCGCGGCGCCGAACAGATCAGCCGCAAAACCCGGGTCGGTGCTCTGCACGCTGCAGGCCAGTTCACGGACGCGGGCCGCTTCTTCGCCGCGCGTGCGCGCCCGCGGCGCCACCGAGCCGCTCATCCAGAGCACAGCCCGGGTGAAGAGGTCAGCGGCGATGCCGGCGCCACGCGGCATGGCCGGCGAGCGGGCATTCAGCAGGGCACTGGTGGTCATGATGTCTTGTCCTTCGCAAGTGAACGGCCTCGCGGGCCGCATGGCGTTATATTAGTATTAACACCTAGTTTGTCCACTGAAAGATTTGCATGTGAGACATTAGCGATTTTTATATTGCAAGGTCCGCGATCAACTTCCGCACACTCGACCTGAACCTGCTGCGTGTCTTCGATACGCTGATGACCGAAGGCAGCCTGACGCGCACCGCGCAGGCGCTGGCCATCACGCAGCCGGCGGCCAGCCACGCGCTGAAGCGCCTGCATGAAGCGGTGGGCGAGGCGCTGTTCGTCCGCAGCGCCGCCGGCATGAAACCCACGTCGCGCGCCGAGAGCCTGTGGCCGCAGGTTCGCGCGGCGCTGGCCGGGCTGCAACGCGCGCTGGCGCCGCAGGACTTCGACCCCGCACGCGACGAGGCGAACTTCCGCCTCGCGATGAGCGACGCCAGCGCCGCGATGCTCGCGCCGCCGCTGGTGCGTGCCATCGAGGCCGCCGGCGCGCGCGTCAACCTGCGCGTGATGCCGCTGACCACACGCGACCCGCGGCAGTTGCTTCGCAATGGCGACGCCGACCTCGCCATCGGCCACTTTCCCGAGGCCATCGCCGCGCTCGTCGCCGAAGGCGCCGAGGCGCCGCTGCAGCACCAGCGGCTGCATGAAACGCACTATGTCTGCGTGATGCGCCGCGGCCATGCACTGGCCGGCCGGCCGTTGACACTGGAGGCCTACTGCAATGCGCACCACCTGCTGGTCAGCGCGTCAGGCCGCGCCTATGGCGCCATCGACCAGGTGCTCGCGGCACTCGGCCGCCAGCGCCGCCTGCTGTTGACGGTCAACCAGTTTTTTACCGCCGGCCAGGTGCTGATGCAGTCGGACCTGATCGCGGTGCTGCCGCTGTCGTTCATGCCGGCCACCGGCAGCGCCGATCAGCTCGTGACGCGGCCGCTGCCGTTCGACCTGGCGCCGGTGGCGGTGCAGATGTTGTGGCCGGTGCGCCACGACGGCGACCCGGCGCAGCGCTGGCTGCGCGACGCGCTGGCGAAGGCCGCGGGCAACGCCGGCTGACGCGTCACACCGGCAGCCGCGAGCTGTTCTTCACCTCTTCCATCACCGCGTAGGTGCGCGTCTCGCGCACGCCCGGCAGGGTCCAGATCACGCTGCCGATGAACTGGCGGTAGGCCGCCATGTCGGCCACGCGCGTTTTCAGCAGGTAGTCGAAACCGCCGGCCACGAGGTGCGCCTCGAGGATTTCGGGCCGCACCTGCACCGCGGCCTTGAAGGTGTCCATCACGTCGTGCACCGTGCGGTCGAGCAGGATTTCGACGAACACCAGCAGCCCCGCGCCCAGCCGCGCCGGATTCAGCTTCGCTTCGTAGCCGAGGATGAAGCCGTCGCGCGTCAGTCGCTTCACGCGTTCGAGCACCGCGGTGGGCGACAGGTGCACCATCTCGGCCAGCTTCAGGTTGCTGATGCGGCCATCGGCCTGCAGCACGCGCAGGATGCGGCGATCTATCGTGTCGATGCCGCGCGCGGCGCCGGTCTCGTCGTCCATGATGCAGGATTCTCGGTGATGACGCCGTTTTGCCGCATCTCCATCGGCACGCGGCGCATCAAACTGCGGCATTCCTGTCGGAACGAGGATTCGCACCATGTCCAACCCGCCGTCGCGCGCCCGCCTGCCGTTTCCCTACCGTGCCGAGGCCGAGGTCGTGGCCGCGTCGCTGGCCGCCCTGCAGGGCAGGCTCGACTGGCCGGCGGTGGTTGATGCGGCGCGGCCCTGGGTGCGTGCGGTGCGCGAGCGGCCGGCGCCGTTCTGGGCCATGGAGTCGCTGCTGCGCGAATACCCGATCTCCAGCGCCGAAGGCCTGGCGCTGATGCGCCTGGCCGAAGCGCTGCTGCGCGTGCCCGATGCCGAAACGGCGATCGCGCTCACGGCCGACCAGCTCGGCCGCGCCGATTTCGACGCCGCGGCCGAAGGCTCGCCGCACAAGATGCTGGCCAGCCTGTCGGCGAGCGCGATTTCGTTGTCGAAGAAGTTCCTGCCCGAGCACGACAACCCGCCCGGGATGTTGCAGCGTCTGGGTGCTCGCACCGTGGTTGCCGCCACGGTGCGAGCGATCCAGTTGCTGGGGCGCCAGTTCGTGCTCGGCCGCACGATCGCCGAGGCGATGGACGAAGCGGCGTCGCAGCGCAAGGCGGCGGCGAACCTGCGCTTCAGCTACGACATGCTCGGCGAAGGCGCACGCACCGAACCCGATGCCGAGCGCTACCTGGCCAGCTACCGCGATGCGATCCAAGCCATCGCCGATGGCCGTATCGCGGCGTCGCCGATGCAGGCCGACGGCATCTCGATCAAGCTCAGCGCGCTGTTCTCGCGTTACGAAGACGCGCAGCGTGAGCGGGTGTTCGACGAATTGCTGCCGCGGGTGTGGTCGCTGATCGAGCTGGCGGCGGCGGCCAACATCAACCTGACGATAGACGCCGAGGAAAGCGAACGGCTCGAGCTGTCGCTGGACGTGCTGGAGACGCTGGCCGAGCGCGTTGGGGCGCGCTTCCCGGCGTGGCAGGGCTTCGGCCTTGCGGTGCAGGCTTACCAGACACGCGCGCTGGCGGTGATCGACGAGGTGGCGTCCATCGCACGTCGCCACCGGCTGCGTTTCATGGTGCGCCTGGTCAAGGGGGCCTACTGGGACAGCGAGATCAAGCGCGCGCAGGAAAACGGCCTGCCGGGCTACCCGGTGTTCACGCACAAGCACCACACCGACATCGCCTACCTCGCCTGTGCGGCGGCGCTGATCGCCCACCACGACGTGATCTTCCCGCAGTTCGCCACCCACAACGCCGGCACCATCGCCGCCATCCTGCAGATGGCCAGGTCGGCGAACGCGGCGTTCGAATTGCAGCGCCTGCACGGCATGGGCGAAGGGGTGTATCGCGAGGTGCTGAACGATGGCCGCGTCGCGTGCCGCATCTACGCGCCGGTGGGCGAACACCGTGACCTGCTCGCCTACCTGGTGCGCCGGCTGCTGGAAAACGGCGCCAATTCGTCGTTCGTGCACCAGCTCGCCGACGAAGCGGTGAGCGCCGAAGTGCTGCTGGCGTCGCCATTGCAGGCCAGCCGCGAGCCCGCGCTGCCGCTGCCGCCGGCGCTGTATGGCGAGACCAGGCGCAACTCGATCGGCGTCGACCTGGCCTGCCTGGAGATGCGCGCGCCGCTGGACGCGGCGCTGGCCACCGCCACGTTGGAGCCGGTGGCGATGGCGAACGACAGCGATGTGGCCGCCGCGATGGCACGCCTGCACGCCGGCTTCGACGCCTGGGCGGCGCGCAGCGTGACGGCACGCGCCGCGCTGCTCGAACGCGCCGCCGATGCACTCGAAGCGCGGCTGCCCGAGTTCTGCGCGCTGCTCGTGAAAGAGGCGCACAAGACGCTGGGCGACTGCGTCTCCGAGGTGCGTGAAGCGGTGGACTTCTGCCGCTACTACGCCGCCACGGCGCGCATGCGGCTTGCCGAGCAGACACTGCCCGGCCCGACCGGCGAAAGCAATGTGCTGAGGCTGCATGGTCGCGGTGTCTTCGTCTGCATCAGCCCGTGGAACTTCCCGCTCGCGATCTTCGCCGGCCAGGTGGTGGCCGCACTCGTCGCCGGCAACACCGTGGCGGCCAAGCCGGCCGAGCAGACGCCGCGCGTGGCGCGCCGATTCGTCGAGCTGCTGCACGACGCGGGTGTGCCGCAGGACGCACTGGCCTGGCTGCACGGCGCCGGCGAGACCGTCGGCGCCGCGCTGGTGGCCGATGCGCGCACAGCCGGCGTGTGCTTCACCGGCAGCACGCAGGTGGCGCGTTCGATCAACCGCGCGCTGGCCGCGAAGGACGGCGCCATCGTGCCGCTGATCGCCGAAACGGGCGGCCTGAACGCGATGGTGGTCGACAGCAGCGCGCTGCCCGAACAGGTGATCGACGCCGTGGTGCAGAGCGCGTTCCGCAGTGCCGGCCAGCGCTGCTCGGCGCTGCGCCTGTTGTGCGTGCATGAAAGCATCGCCGACGGCGTGATTCAGATGCTGCGCGGCGCGCTTGCCGAGTTGAATGTGGGCGATCCAGCGCTGCTGGCCACCGATGTCGGCCCCGTCATCGACGGCGAGGCTTTCACGAACATCGCTCGCCACGTGCAGCGCCTGCACGGCGAAGCCAAGGTGCTTGGCGAGACGGCCGTGAGCTCGACCCTGCCGCATCTTGTGGCGCCGGTCGCCTTCGAGATCGGCCGCATCGGCGATCTGCGCGAGGAGATCTTCGGCCCCGTGCTGCACGTCGTGCGCTGGGGCGGTGATGTCAACGACGTGGTGCGGCAGATCAACGCGCTCGGCTACGGCTTGACGCTGGGCGTGCAGACACGCATCGACAGCCGCGCGCTGCGCATTGCCGACGGCGCGCGCATCGGCAACGTCTACGTCAACCGCAACATGATCGGCGCCGTCGTCGGCGTGCAGCCCTTCGGCGGCGAAGGCCTGAGCGGCACCGGCCCGAAAGCCGGCGGCCCGCACTACCTCTATCGTTTCTGTGCCGAGCAGACGCTGACGATCAACACCGCCGCCGCCGGTGGCAACGCCGAGCTGCTGGCCGGGCTGGGCACGATTGCCGCGTGAGCATCGCCCGCCGAAAGCCGGGCGCCCAAGCAGACGCCGCGGCACCGGCTCCGCCGGCCCGCCAGCGTCGCCCCCTTGAGAGGAAGCGGCCGACAGGCCACTCGGGGGTGGGTCAATTCAAATACATGCCCAGGTAACGCCGGCCCTGACTGACCGCGGCCGCATCGGGGCAGAGCTCGAACCACTCGACGAGCTGCTTGCGCGCGCGTTCGCGCTGCTCGGCCTTGTCGCGCATCACGACGCCGAGCAACTGCTCGAACGCGGCCGCGAAGTCGCCGCCGTGCACCTGCAGCGCGGCAAGCTGGAAGCGGGCCTCGAAGTCCTTCGGGTTGGCGGCGATGCGCGCGGCCAGCGCATCGGCATCGCCCTCGGGCTTCTCGCTCGCCAGCCGCAGACGCGCCATCAGCCGCGCATGGCGCTCGTCGCGCACCTCGGCCGGAATCATCTGCAGCAGCGCACGCGCGTCGTCGAGCGCCCCTTCGGTGATCAACGCATCGGCTTCGTCCAGCGGATCGGGCTCGGCGTCTTCGGGCTGCCCGGCTTCGTCTGCGGGCGGCAGATGGCGGTCGAGGAACTCGCGGATCTGGCCTTCCGGCAGCGCGCCCAGGAACTGGTCGACCGGCCGGCCGCCGATGAACAGCGTCACCTGCGGAATGCTGCGTATGCCCATCGCCGCGGCGACCTGCGGCGACTCGTCGGTGTTGAGCTTGGCCAGCACGAAGCGCCCGCCGTAGGCCGCCACCAGCTTGTCCAGCAGCGGCGTCAGCGAGCGGCAGGGGCCGCACCATGGCGCCCAGCAGTCCAGCAGCACCGGCACCTCGAGCGAGCGTTCGAGCACCGCGGCCTCGAAGTCGACATCCGTGGTGTCGAAAGACAGTTCGGCGTTCATCAGGGGCCTCGCGCCTGTCAGTTCAGCTTCACGCCCAGCCGCGTGATCACGGGTCCCCAGCGTTTGACGTCGGCGTCGATGGCGTGTTTGAAGTCGGCCGCGCTGCCGCCGACGATGGTCAGACCCTGGTTCTCCAGCGCCTGGCGCACCTGTGCGTCCTGCAGCGCGGTGTTGACATCGGCATTGACCTTCTGAACCACGGCCTCGGGCGTACCGGCGGGCATCACGAGGCCGTTCCAGGCCATCGAGACCACGTTCGGGTAGCCGCTTTCGGCCAGCGTCGGCAACTCCTTCATGTTGGCCGCCCGCTCGGGGCTGCTGACCGCGAGCAGGCGCACCTTGTGGTTGCGCACGTGCGGCAGCAGCGCCGGCGCGACCATGAAGGTGACGTCGGTGGTGCCCTGGGCGACCGACATCGCCGTCGGCGGCGAGCCGTTGAACGGCACGTGGGTCGCCTTGAAGCCCGCTTCGCTCTTGAACAGCTCCATCGTCAGGTGCGCCGAGCTGCCGTTGCCCAGCGACGCATAGTTCACCTTGCCGTCACCCGTCTTGGCCCACGCCACGAACTCGGCCACCGTCTTGGCGGGCACGTTCGCGTTCACGGCCAGCACGTTGGCCTGCGAGGTGCACATGATCACCGGCACGAGGTCGGTCGCCGGGTTGTACGGCATCTTGTGATACAGGAACGGGCCGTAGGCGAGCGGGCCGTTGAAGCCGATGGCCATCGTGTGGCCGTCGGTCGCCTTGGCGGCGACATCGACACCCAGCATGCCGCCGGCGCCCGGCTTGTTGTCGATGATCACCGGCTGGCCCCAGTGCGCGGCGAGCTTGTCGCCGAGCGAGCGCGCGATGAGGTCGAGCGAGCTGCCCGGCCCGGTGGGCACGACGATGTGCACCGGCTTGCTGGGCCAGGTCTGGGCGTGCACGGACAGGCTGGCGGCGCACAGCGCGGCGGCGATGAGGGTTCGGCGTTGCATGGTCATGGAAGGTGAAAGCGGGCCACGTCGGCCACTGGGCCCGCATCGTACTTGGCTTGGGCGACTACCGCGTCAGGGGTACAACCCACGCTCCTCGCGCGCGATCAGGATGCGCTCGCAGGCGACGGCGAAGGTGGCCGTGCGCAGCGTGATCTTGTGGCGGTCGGCGGTGTCCCAGATCTTCTTCAGCGCGTCGACCATGATCTTGTCCAGGCGCAGGTTGATCTCGTCCTCGCTCCAGAAGAACGACGAGAAGTCCTGCACCCATTCGAAGTAGCTCACCGTCACGCCGCCGGCGTTGCAGATGACGTCGGGCACCACCAGCACGCCGCGCTCGTGCAGCACGTCGTCGGCCGACGGCACCGTGGGGCCGTTGGCGCCTTCGAGCACCAGCCTGGCCTTGATGCGCCGCGCGCGATCGGCGTTGATCTGCCCTTCGAGCGCGGCCGGGATCAGGATGTCGCAGGGCACGTCCCAGAAGTCCTCGCCGGCCATCGGCTCGGCGCCCTTGAAGCCGGCGATGCCCCCGGTGTCCTTCACGTGCGCCATGATGTCGGCCATGTCGAAACCGCCGGCGTTGACGATCGTGCCGGTGTGGTCCTGGGCGGCGACGATCTTGCAGCCGGCCTGGGCGAACAACTCGGCGGCCGACGAGCCGACGTTGCCGAAGCCCTGCACCGCGACACGCGCGCCGTTGAGGTCCAGCCCGAGGCGCCGCGCCGCTTCGCGCCCGGTGACGAAAACGCCGCGCCCGGTGGCCTTCACGCGGCCCAGCGAGCCGCCCAGGTGGATCGGCTTGCCGGTGACGACACCGGTGGCGGTGGTGCCGGTGTTCATCGAATAGGTGTCCATCATCCAGGCCATGATCTGGCCGTTGGTGTTGACGTCGGGCGCGGGGATGTCGCGCTGCGGTCCGATGATGATGCCGATCTCGCTCGTGTAGCGGCGCGTCATGCGCTCGAGCTCCTTGTTCGAGAGCTTCTTCGGATCGACGCGGATGCCACCCTTGGCGCCCCCATACGGCAGGTTCACCGCCGCGCACTTCACCGTCATCCATGCGCTCAGCGCCATCACCTCTTCGAGCGTCACGTCGGGGTGGAAACGCACGCCGCCCTTGCCGGGGCCGCGGCTCAGGTTGTGCTGCACGCGGTAGCCCTCGAAGTGGGCCACCTCGCCGTTGTCGAGCTCGATCGGCACGTCGACGATGAGCGCCCGTTTCGGACGCTTGAGCGTTTCGGCCCAGCGCCCGAGATGGCCCAGATAGGGCACGACGCGGTCGACCTGCGAGATGTAGGTGCCCCAGGGACTGTCGGCGCTGGGACGGACGAAGGAGAGAGCTTGGTTCATCGGAAGTGGCATCCTTGTGTGATTCGGCCATCGCACGCACCGGCCGGGCTTCGTGAGTCCGCAGATGCCGCGCGCACGGCATGGCGCAGCACTGTAGGCGAGCGCAGGCGGGCTGCGTCGGCCGAGTCATGCGACCTTTGCATAACCCGAACCGAAGGGCCACATGGGCGCGATGCGATGCGCTCGCTACACTGCCCTGATGGATGCATCGAAGGTGGTTTTCATCGGCGGCGGCAACATGGCCAGTGCGCTGATCGGCGGCCTGCGAAAGGCCGGTCGGGGCGCCCATTCCGTGATCGTCGTCGAACCCTTGGCCGAGCCGCGGGCGCGCCTGCAGCAGGCGTTCGGTGTCGCTGCGGTGGCCGCGGCGGACAGCTCGCTTGCCGGGGCCACGCTGGTGGTCTGGGCCGTCAAGCCGCAGCGCTTCACCGAGGCCGCGGCGCCATGTGCGCCCTTCATCGGCGGCGCGCTGCACCTCAGCGTGATGGCCGGCATTCCGAGTGCGGCCATCGTGCGCGCCGCCGGCAGCGAGCGCGTGGTGCGCGCGATGCCGAACACGCCGGCACTCATAGGCCGCGGCATCACCGCGCTCTATGCGCGCGAGGCCGTCAGCGCGGGCGAACGTGCCGTCATCGAACAGATGCTGGCACCCACCGGCGCCACGCTGTGGGTGACGCGCGAGCAGGACCTCGACGCGGTGACGGCGGTGTCGGGCTCGGGCCCGGCCTATGTCTACTACGTGCTCGAAGCGATGATGCGCGCGGCACACGAGATGGGGCTGTCCGACGCGCAGGGCCGTGCGCTCGCACTGGCCACCTTCGACGGCGCCACCGCGCTCGCGCAGGCCTCGCCGCTGTCGCCGCAGGCCTTGCGCGCGCAGGTGACGTCCCAGGGCGGCACCACGCACGCGGCGATCACGTCACTCGAGGCCGATGGCGTGGCCGATGCCGTGGTGCGCGCCTTGCACGCAGCGCGGGCGCGTGCAGCCGAACTCGGCCGCGAATTCGGCTAGCGTTTCAGCGCCACGCGAGGTCGGCAGCCACGCCGGCGAACACCGCGAAGCCGAGCCAGTGGTTGCGGCTGAACGCGGTGAAGCAGCCGTCGCGCGAACGGCCGCGGATGAGCGTGAAGTGCCACAGCGCCTGCAGCGCCGCCGCCGCGATGCCGAGCAGGAACACGCGGCCGAGGCCGAGCGAGCGGCCCATCCAGGCCCATGAGCCGAGGTAGATCGCATAGAAAGCCATCACCGCCGCCACGTCGTAGCGCCCGAGCGTGACGGCCGAGGTCTGGATGCCGATCCTGAGGTCGTCGTCGCGGTCGACCATCGCGTATTCGGTGTCGTAGGCGAGCACCCAGAACAGGTTGCCGAGCAGCAGCCACGCGGCCTGCGGCGGCACCGCGACGAGTGTCCACTCGCGCCCGCCCTGCGCCGCGGCGAAGGCCATCGGAATGCCGAAGCTGAAGGCCACGCCGAGCACGGCCTGCGGCATCGCGAACCAGCGTTTGGCATATGGGTAGACGAGCGCCACCGCGAGCGCGACGAACGACAACAGGATGGCCGGCGGATTCGTCGTCAGCACGAGGCCGAAGGCCAGCAACGCGAGCACCGCACCGAAGACCAGCGCCTGCCGCACGCCGAGGGCGCCGCTGGTCACCGGGCGCTGCGCCGTGCGCTTGACATGGCGGTCGAACTCGCGGTCGGCGACGTCGTTGACGCAGCAACCGGCGCTGCGCATCAGCACCGTGCCAAGCACGAAGACGGTCAACAGGTGCCAGCCCGGCCAGCCGTCGGCCGCAATCCACAGCGCGCTCAGCGTCGGCCACAGCAGCAGCAGCCAGCCGGCCGGGCGGTTCCAGCGGATGAGGTCGAGGTAGACGGCGGCGCGCGAAGCCATGGCATTGATCGGCCGGAGCCCGGGCGTCAGCCGTCGAGCTGCTTCTGGAACACCAGCCCGGCGTGCTCGCGCAGCGCGTGGAACTCGATCTTCGGCCAGTTGTCCTGCATTGCGCGCAGTTCGCCCGCGTATTCGAGCAGCACGGTGGGCGCGTTGACGGCGTCGAGCGCGACGCGGTGCGAATTGCCGTCGATGAAACGCTGCAATTCCTTGGCGCCGCCGTTGTGCTCGGCGCAGGTGACCCAGCGCGCGACGTTGTAGCGCGCCGCCATGATGCGCGCCTTGACGCCGTATTCGTGCTCCAGCCGGTGCGCGACCACCTCGAACTGCAACTGGCCCACCGCGCCCAGCAGCAGCATGCTGCCGGCCACCGGACGGAAGACCTGGATCGCACCTTCTTCGCCAAGCTGCGTGAGGCCGGCGCGCAGCTGTTTGCTCTTCAGCGGATCGGCCACCTCGACGCTGCGGAACATCTCGGGCGCGAAGAACGGCAGCCCGGTGAACTGCAGCGCCTCGCCTTCGGTCAGCGTATCGCCGAGCTGCAGCACGCCGTGGTTCGGGATGCCGATGATGTCGCCGGCGAAGGCTTCGTCGAGCAGTTCGCGGCGCTGGCTAAGGAACGAGACCACGGTGTTCGGCCGCAGTTCCTTGCCCGAGCGCACCACCTTCAGCCGCATGCCGCGCTCGAAGTGGCCGCTGGCCACACGCAGGAAGGCGATGCGGTCGCGGTGTGCCGGATCCATGTTGGCCTGGATCTTGAAGACGACGCCGCTGAACCTGCTCTCCTGCGGCTGCACGACACGCTGCAGCGCGGGCCGTTCGGCCGGCGGCGGCGCCAGGTCGACCAGCGCGTCCAGCACCTCGCGCACGCCGAAGTTGTTGACCGCCGAGCCGAAGAACATCGGCGTCTGGCGCCCGGCCAGGAATTCGGCTTCATCGAACGGCGGCGCTGCCTCGCTGACGAGTTCGACCTCGCTCGCGGCCTGCATGAAGGGGCTGCCGAAACGTTCGCTCAGCACCGGATTGGCGAGGCCGTCGATGATCTCGTCGTTGTCGTGATGGCGATCTTCGCCGGCCGCGAAGACGCGCATCTGCTGCTTGCGCAGGTCGAGCACGCCGCCGAAGAACTTGCCCATGCCCACCGGCCACGTGAACGGCACCACGCCCATGCCGAGCTCGCGCTCGATCTCGTCCATCAGGTCCAGCGGCTCCTTCACCTCGCGGTCCATCTTGTTGATGAAGGTGAGGATGGGCGTGTTGCGCGCGCGGCAGACCTGCAGCAGCCGGCGCGTCTGCGGCTCGACGCCGTTGGCGGCGTCGATCACCATCAGCGCGGCGTCCACCGCCGTCAGCACGCGGTAGGTGTCTTCGCTGAAGTCCTGGTGGCCCGGCGTGTCGAGCAGGTTGATGACGCAGTCGCGGTATTCCATCTGCATCACCGAACTGGCCACCGAGATGCCGCGCTGCTTCTCGATCTCCATCCAGTCGCTGGTGGCGTGGCGCGTGGCCTTGCGTGCCTTCACGCTGCCGGCGATCTGGATCGCACCGCTGAACAGCAGCAGCTTCTCGGTCAGCGTGGTCTTGCCGGCGTCGGGGTGGCTGATGATCGCGAAGGTGCGGCGGCGCCGAACTTCGGTCTGGATGCGGGAGGTTTCGGTGGGCATGGCGGCAACGGTGAATCACCGATTATCCGGTGCGCCGCCAGCCGGTCGCCGCCCGCCGCCCCGCCTATTCCTCCAGCAGCGAACGCAGCATCCACGCCGTCTGCTCGTGCACCGTCAGGCGCTGCGTCAGCAGATCGGCCGTGGGCTCGTCGCCGGCCTCGTCGGCGAGCGGGAACATGCCGCGCGCGGTGCGTGCCACGGCCTCGTGGCCTTCGACGAGGATGCGCACCATCTCCATCGCCTTCGGCGGCGTCGCCGGCACGTCCTTGATCGATGCCAGGGCGCCGAACTGCGCATACGAGCCCGGCGCCGGGTGGCCGAGCGAGCGGATGCGCTCGGCGATCGGGTCCACCGCGGCCCAGAGTTCGGTGTACTGCGTCATGAACATCAGGTGCAGCGTATTGAACATCGGCCCCGTCACGTTCCAGTGGAAGTTGTGCGTGGTCAGGTACAGCGTGTAGGTGTCGGCCAGCAGATGCGACAGGCCGCCGGCGATGGCGCCGCGCTGCTTCTCGCTCAGGCCGATGTTGATCGCCGGCGCGCCGGACGCGGTTTTGCTCTTGGCCACGGGGAAACTCCAGAGTTGCGGTGCGCGTCGACTCTAGCGCGTTCGCTGCACGCTGCGCCGCGGTGGCGGCAGATCAGTCCGTCAACCGCCGCACGCCGGCGAGTTCGCAGGCATAGATCGCGTTGCGCAACGCGGCGATCGCTTCGTAGCGCGTGAACGTGCGCCGCCACGCCAGCACCACGCGGCGCGTCGGCACCGGGGCGCTGAACCTGACGTATCTGACGTGCGGCTGCACGTCCTTGGGCACGCTGAGCTGCGGCACCACCGTGACACCCATGCCCGACGCCACCATGTACTTGATGGTCTCGAGCGACGACCCTTCGAAGCTCTTGCGTATGCCTTCGGCGTCGCTGGAAAAGCGCGCGTATTCGGGGCAGACCTCGAGCACGTGGTCGCGGAAGCAGTGCCCGGTGCCGAGCAGCAGCATCGTCTCGTTTTTCAACTCCTCGGCGCTGATCTGCTTGCGCCGGGCGAGCGGGTGATCCTTCGGCACCGCGGCGACGAAGGGCTCGTCATACAGCGGCGCCACCGCCAGGCCGGTGTCGGGAAAGGGCTCGGCCATGATGGCGCAGTCGAGCTCGCCGGTGCGCAGCATCTCCAGCAGCTTGGCGGTGAAGTTTTCCTGCAGCATCAGCGGCATCTGCGGCACGCGCTCGATGGCCTGGCGCACCAGGTCGGGCAGCAGGTAGGGGCCGATGGTGTAGATGATGCCCAGCCGCAGCGGACCCGATACCGGGTCCTGGCCGCGCTTGGCGATCTCGCGGATGGCCTGCGCCTGCTCGATCACCTGCTGCGCCTGCCGCACGATCTCTGCGCCCAGCGGCGTCACGCTGACCTCGCTGGCGCCGCGCTCGAAGAGCTTGACGTCGAGTTCGTCCTCCAGCTTCTTGATGGCCACGCTGAGCGTGGGCTGCGAGACGAAACACGCCTCGGCGGCACGCCCGAAATGCTTTTCCCGCGCCACGGCGACGATGTACTTCAGCTCGGTCAGGGTCATGCGACGGATTGTGCTGCCGCCGCGCACGCCACAGGCGCGCGCAGCGCCAATGAAAAGGGGCGCACCGCTGCGCCCCTTGCGGCATGCGCGCCCATGACTGGGCGCGCACCGGGTTCGATCACCAGCCGACGTCGTGCAGCAGCGGCACCGTCAGATCCAGTGGCGGCACCAGCGTCGTCGTCAGATCGGCGTTGATGTTCGGCTCCATCAGCAGGTTCGGGAACGCGCTCACGTCCCAGTGCGACACCGATGAACCCGAGGCCAGCGGGTTCGGCGTGTACAGCAGCGGGCGGCCCGCGGCGTCGGCACCGGCCCGGCGCGTGGCGTCGAGCGCCAGCGCGCCCGAAACCGAGCCCGGCCTGCCGCGCGAACCGTACTTCACGGCGTCGGTGATCGCCTGCTTCAGCGTCACGCCCGACGCCTGCGAGATGCTGACGGTGGGGATCGTGATCGTCGGGTCGGCGCCGCCCAGCCCGGGCGGGGCGCCGGCCGCGTTGTTGGCGATGATGACGCCGACCGCGCCGGCGTCCTGCGCGTTCTTCACCTTGACGGTGAAAGCGCAGACACCGCGGTCGATGATCGGCACCTTGCCCGCCACGGCCGCGGCGTCGGCCGGGCTCAGCGGATTGCAGGCCTGGCCTGCCGGGTCGCCGGCAGCGATGTTGGCCAGCACGCCGAGCGCGCTCGGGTTGCTGACCACCGGGCCGAAGGCAGCCGTGTTGTAGTCGTAGAAGCCCGAGACGCCCGGCACCGGCGTGGCGACCTTGACGCCGGGCGTCGGGCCCAGGGTCATGCTCGCCGCCGCCAGCATCGCGCTGCTCTTCCACGCCAGGCCGAGCGGGTTGATCGCCGAATTCTTGCGTTCGTCGTTCGACATCACGAGCCAGGTCTTGCCCGCCGTGTTGTCGTACATGAAGCCTTCCCAGATGCTGGGCACGCCGCCGCTGGAGACATAGGCCGAGAAGTCGGAATTCGCGCGCCAGCCGGTGGCCGTGTTGACCGACAGCACCGAGAAGCCCAGGCCGTGGCCCAGTTCGTGCAAGAGCGTCTCGACGAAGTTGACCTTGCTGCCGGCGTTGCCGTCGAGGCCCAGGTAGAACGGCGTGCCGTCCAGGCAGCCGGTATTGCCGAGGTTGACGTTGAACTGCGTCTTGATGTCGACGCCGGCGTAGCCGGTGCCGTCATCGGGCACGTCGGCGCCCAGATTCATGCCCGAGAGCTTGTTCGCCAGCGCCTGCGGGTAGAAGGTGCCGGGCACGCCGCCCGGGAAGTCATGCCAGGCATTCCAGGCACCGGCGCTGCCGAGCACCGCGCTGGTGGAGGTGCAGGTCAACGCCTCCCAGCCGGCGTTCACCGTGATGGGCACGCTGCTCGTCAGCGCCGCTTCCCAGATGTGGGCCACGTACTGGTAGACGTTCCAGCGCTGCTGGCCGAGCGTGGTGCCGGTGTTGCCGCCGACCGGGTCCACCGGTGTCGGGTCGTTGAAACCGACGCCCGGGGCGTCGCGACTGGTGATGACGATGGTGGCGGCAGCGCTCGCGTTCGCGGCAGCGAATGCCAGCAGCGACGCGACGGCAACCGGGGTGAGGGTAGATTTGAGTTTCAGCATCGCCTCACTCCGTCGGCAGGTTGTTGGTTGCCAGCGGCGCGCCCTTCATGGCGGCCTCGGCTTCTTCGCGGTTCGCGAAGCAGTATTCGGTAAGGCCGCCATTGGGCTGACGCACGACGACCGAGTAGCTCATCATGTCGTCGGACAGGCGTGCACCACGCGCGCCATTGGCGTTGTAGCGCGGCACCGTGTTCAGGCGCGCGCTGCGCTGCTGGCGCACCGGACCCATCAGCGCGCGCGTTTCGGCGGCGGTGGCGGCGCGCAGCTTGCCGGTTTGGGCATCGCGCACGACGATCATGTTGGACACCGCATCGGTGGGTGCGCTGGCGCTTTCGTCGGCCTGGGCCGCGAGCGGCAACGCGGCGGCGGTGGCGAGCACCAGCCCGGCGCCGACCGCACCGACCTGGCGTGCGTACGACTTCAGATTGCAAGACATGGGGGTTCTCCTGAAGAGCATCGTTGGGTGCGGTCTCAGCGCGCCGCGCCGGCGCGGCGGCGCATGGCCAGGCCGAGCATGCCCGCGCCGAGCATGAGCCAGCTCGCGGGCTCGGGCACCGCGCTGACGGTGAAGGTGTCGACGCCGATGTAGTTCGACAGTTCGGCCGCACCGGAGTAGCGCACCGCGAAGCGCGCCGTGGTGCCGGCACCCTGGGCGGCGATGTTCACCGTGTACTGCGTCCAGTCGCCCGACAGCACCACCGGCGTGCCCATCGAGAAGTTCGAGGTGTCGCTGCTGCCGCTGCTGCTGACGCCATAGGCGAGCAGGTCGAGGTAGGGCGCGAAGATGTCGGCCTTGGCGTAGAAGCTGACGACGACATCGCTGGCGGTGGAGAACTCGGGCGTGATCAGCCAGTTGCGGATCACGCCGCCGTCGGCGGCGTTGTTGAAGTTGGCGGCGATGTACGACTCGGCCGCGCCGGCCTGAGCGGCGAAGATCGCGCCGTCGCCCTGGAACCAGTCGGTCGTGCCCGCGGGCGTGCTCAGGTTGTTCATCACCCAGCCCTCACCGGCCAGCGAGGCGATGGAATCGAAGCTCTCGTTCACCAGCATGGTGGCGGCTTGCGAAGCCCCCGCCGCCATGCACAGCGCGGCCGCGAGCGCCGCCGATCTCAATGTCAAACAGGTCATGACAGACCCTCCTGCTACTTGATGTGGATGCATGATTCGTTGGCCCACAGGCTGACGACAGCCAGCTTCGGACCACTACGAATTGACGACTGTCGGCAGCGGCACTCACGCCAGCAACCCCTGCAAACCCTGGAGGCCCGGCGTTTGCATCGCGAGCCCCCGCGAACAGGGGGTCGCGCCGGCCACATCAGGCCTTCAGGAATTCGGCCTTGCTGCCGAGCCAGCGTGCGACGTGGGCGCGCGCCGCCTGCGGGTGCTCGCGCAGCAGCCGCGGCGCCTGCTCGCGGGCGCGCTGCAGCAGCGCGGCGTCTTCGCCAATGTCAGCAAAGCGCAGCAGCGCGTCTCCGCTCTGGCGCGCGCCCATGAATTCGCCGGGGCCGCGGATCTCGAGGTCGCGGCGCGCGATCTCGAAGCCGTCGGTGGTCTCGGCCATCGCGCGCAGGCGCGCCTTGCCGGTGGGCGACAGCGGGGCCGCGTAGAGCAGCACGCAGACGCTGGCGCGCGCACCGCGGCCGACGCGGCCACGCAACTGGTGAAGCTGTGCGAGGCCGAAGCGCTCGGCATGCTCGATCACCATCAGCGCCGCGTTCGGCACGTCGACGCCGACCTCGATCACCGTCGTCGCCACCAGCACCTGCAGCTGGCCGGCGCAGAACGCCGCCATCACGGCCGCCTTCTCGGCCGCCTTCATGCGCCCGTGCAGCAGGCCGACGCGGCAATCGGGCAGCGTTGCGCACAGTTGGACGTGCGTCGCGGTGGCGTTCTGCAGATCGACGTGTTCGCTCTCCTCGACCAGCGGGCACACCCAGTAGGCCTGGCCGCCCTGCGCCACCGCGTCACGGATGCGGCCGATCACGGCATCGCGCCGGGCGTCGGCGAAGAGCCGGGTCGTCACCGGCGTGCGGCCGGGCGGCAGCTCGTCGATGGTGCTGACGTCCAGATCGGCAAAGTAGCTCATCGCCAGCGTGCGCGGGATCGGCGTCGCGCTCATCATCAGCAGGTGCGGCTCGAGCGTGCGGTCCGTGTGTTCGGGCGCGCCCGGGGCACCGAGCTTGGACCGCAGCGCAAGCCGCTGCGCGACACCGAAGCGGTGCTGCTCGTCGACCACGGCAAGGGCCAGTTTTGCGAACACCACGTCGTGCTGGATCACCGCGTGTGTGCCCACCACCAGCGCCGCCTCGCCCGAGGCCACCTGCTGCAACATCGCCTGGCGCGTCTTGCCCTTGCGGCTGCCGCTGAGCCAGGCGACGGTCAGGCCCAGCGGCGTGAGCCAGCCGATGAGCTTGCGAAAGTGCTGCTCGGCGAGGATCTCGGTCGGCGCCATCAGCGCGCACTGCCAACCGGCGCCGATGGCCACCGCCGCGGCCAGCGCCGCCACCACCGTCTTGCCGGCGCCCACATCGCCCTGCAGCAGCCGGTGCATGGGCCGCGGCCGTTCGAGGTCGGCGCTGATCTCGGCCACCACCCGCTGCTGCGCAGGCGTCAACGCAAACGGCAGCGCGCCCAGCAGCCGGCGCGGCAGCGCGTCGTCACGCAGCGCCGGGGCGCGCAGCAGCGTGCGTTCGTGCTGCGCCTGCAACTGCGACAACTGCTGGGCCAGCAGCTCGTCGTACTTCAGCCGTTGCCACGCCGGATGGCTGCGGTCCTGCAGCGCCGCCAGCGGCGCGCCGGGCGGCGGATGGTGCAGCAACTGCAGCGCATCGCGCAGCGGCGGCAGCCCCGCGGGCAGCGCCGGCGGCGGCAGCAGTTCGTCCAGATTCGCGCGCGCCAGCGCCGCCGCCACCGCCTTGCGCAGATAAGGCTGCGGCAACTGCGCCGTGGTCGGGTAGACCGCCGTCAGCGAGGTGGGCAGCGCAGCGTCGGCGCTGAGATCCTTGACGACCGGGTGCACCATCTCGCGGCCGAGAAAACCGCCACGCAGTTCACCGCGCACACGCACGCGCCGGCCGGCCGCCATCAACTTCTGCTGCGACGGATAGAAGTTCAGGAAACGCAGCAGCAGCTCACCGCTGGCGTCGGCCACGCGCACCAGCAGCTGGCGCCGCGAGCGCTGCTCGATGCGGCTGTCCAGCACCGTGGCCTCGACCTGCCCGGTTTCGCCCTCCTGCAGGCGGCTGATGGCGACGATGCGGGTTTCGTCCTCATAGCGCAGCGGCAGGTGCAGCGCGAGGTCGATGTCGCGTCGCAGGCCCAGGCGTTCCAGCGCCCGCTGCGGGGCCGACTTGGGACGGGAGGCATCGTGCGCAACGTCGGGCATGCGGCATTGTCACCGTGGCGCATGGAACAATCGGCGCCCCGCGAGAGTCTTCCAGGTCGGTACAGCCTGCAAGCCATGTCGACACCGCCCTCCTCCCTCAGCACCAGTGATTTCGATTTTGCGCTGCCGCCCGAGCTGATCGCGCAGCATCCAGCCCCTGAGCGCAGTGCCTCGCGGCTGCTCGATGGTCGCGGCCGATTGCCGCACGACCGCGTCTTCCGCGAGCTGCCGTCGCTGCTGCAGGCAGGTGATCTGCTCGTCTTCAACGACACCCGCGTCATCAAGGCGCGGCTGCTCGGCGAAAAGCCCACCGGTGGCGCGGTGGAAGCGCTGGTCGAGCGTGTGCTGCCGGGACACGAGGTCTGGGCCCATCTGCGCGCCAGCAAGTCGCCGCGCGCCGGCACTCGCGTGCGTTTCGCCGATGCCTTCGATGCCGAGGTGCTCGGGCGCGCCGGCGCCGAAGACGCGCTTTTCCATCTGCGTTTTCCGGCCGATCCGCATGCGCTGCTGCAGCGCCACGGTCATGTGCCGCTGCCCCCGTACATCACGCACGCGGACGACGCCGATGACGCGGCGCGCTACCAGACGGTGTTCGCCGCCCGCCCGGGCGCCGTCGCCGCGCCCACCGCGTCGCTGCATTTCGACGCCGCGGTGCTGGCCGCGCTGGACGCGCGCGGCGTGCAGCGCGCCGCCATCACGCTGCACGTCGGCGCCGGCACCTTCCAGCCTGTGCGCGGCGAAAACATCGCCGACCACCACATGCACAGCGAATGGTTCGAGGTCGGCGCCGACGCGGTGGCGCGCATCGAAGCCACACGGCGCAACGGCGGGCGCATCGTCGCCGCCGGCACCACCACACTGCGCGCGCTCGAATCGGCGGCGCAGTGTGGTGGTGCCGGCGGCGCGCTGCAGGCGTTCAGCGGCGAGACCGACATCTTCATCACGCCGGGCTTCGGCTTTCGCGTCGTCAACCTGCTGCTGACGAACTTCCATCTGCCGCGCAGCACCTTGCTGATGCTGGTCAGCGCCTTCGCCGGCCACGCACACATGCACGCGCTGTACCGGCACGCGATCGAGGCGCGCTACCGATTCTTCAGCTACGGGGACGCGATGCTGCTGGCGCGTGCGGCCTGAGGTCCGCCACGGCGGACAGCCGACAATCGGCCGCATGCTGCACTTCGAACTGCTGAGGACCGACGGCCACGCGCGCCGCGGCCGCCTGACGCTGAACCACGGCGTCGTCGAGACGCCGGTCTTCATGCCGGTGGGCACCTACGGCACGGTCAAGGGCGTGCTGCCACGCTCGCTGCAGGAGATGGGCGCCGAGATCATTCTGGGCAACACCTTTCACCTGTGGATGCGGCCGGGGCTGGACGTCGTGCGCAGCTTCGGCGGCCTGCATCGCTTCGAGGGCTGGCCGCGTCCGATGCTCACCGACAGCGGCGGCTTCCAGGTCTGGAGCCTGGGCGAGATGCGCAAGATCAGCGAAGAAGGCGTGAAGTTCGCGTCGCCGGTGAACGGCGACAAACTCATGCTGACGCCCGAAGTGAGCATGCAGATCCAGAGCGTGCTGAACAGCGACATCGTGATGCAGTTCGACGAATGCACGCCCTACGAGACCCACGGCCACATCACGAGCGAAGACGAAGCCCGGCTGTCGATGGAGCTCAGCCTGCGCTGGGCCGCACGCAGCCGCGCCGAGTTCATGCGCCTGGAAAATCCGAACGCGCTGTTCGGCATCGTGCAGGGCGGCATGTTCGAGACGCTGCGCGAGGCATCGCTCGAACGCCTGGTCGAACTGGACCTGCCGGGCTATGCCGTCGGCGGCGTCAGCGTCGGCGAGCCCAAGGACGAGATGCTGCGCATCATGGCGCACACGCCGCACCGGCTACCGGCAAACAAGCCACGCTACCTGATGGGCGTGGGCACACCGGAAGATCTGGTCGAGGGCGTCGCCCAGGGCGTGGACATGTTCGATTGCGTGATGCCCACGCGCAATGCGCGCAACGGCCATCTCTTCACGCGCTTCGGCGACCTGCGCCTGCGCAATGCACGCTTTCGTCAGGACGAGCGGCCGGTCGACGAGAGCTGCACCTGCCACTGCTGCATGCACTTCAGCCGCGCCTATCTGCACCATCTGGACCGTTGCGGCGAGATGCTGGGGCCGATGCTCACCAGCATCCACAACCTGCACTACTACGTGAACCTGATGCGCGAGGTGCGCGCGGCGCTCGATGGCGACAGCTTCGGCGCCTTCAGGCTGCGTTTCGCGGCCGAGCGCAGCCGTGGCGTCGGCTGAGCGGCGCATGAAGCGGCTGCGCCAGCGGCTCGGCGCCTGGCTCGGGCTCCTCATTGCGCTCGTCATCCTCTTCGAGGAATGGGGCTGGGAGCCGCTGCAGGCGCTGCTGGCGCGGGCGGCGCGGCTGCCGCCGCTGGCCTGGCTGGAACGGCGCATCGCGGCGCTGCCGTCCTATGCGGCGCTGCTGGTGCTGGCGCTGCCGGTGCTGGCGGTGCTGCCGCTGAAGCTGTTCGCGGTGTGGCTGATGACGAGCGGCCACGCGCTGGCCGGGCTGCTGTTGATCGTCGCTGCGAAACTCGGCGGCACCGCGGTGCTGGCGCGCCTGTTCAGCCTCACCCAGCCTGCGCTGATGCGCATGCCGTGGTTCGCACGCTGGTACGCGCGCTGGCTCGCCTGGAAGAATGCCCTGCTGGCCCGGGTGCGCGCCTCGCCGGTCTGGCGGCAGACGATGGCGCTGCGCGACGCCGCGCTGCTGCGCTGGCGCCGCTGGATGTCCGGCGCGGGCTGAGACAGCGAGATCGGCCGCGGCTCAGGCGCTTGTCGAGCGGTCGAGCTGTGACTGCGCGCCAGCGTACTGGCCCAGCGCCTGGGCCAGCCACGGCAGCGCGGGCTGCAGCGCGCCGATCAAGGTGTGCGGAGGGTTCGCGACGAAGACGTTGCTGCCCAGCATGCCGAAGCCGCGTTCGTCGGCCTGCGCCACCGTCAGGCGCGCCATCAGCCAGCCCTTTTTGGCGTCCTTGTCGGCGCTGGCCTTCAGGCGCTGCGGGAGCTGCGTCGCCTCCAGCAGTTGCAACTGCGGCAGCCAGATGATGACCACGGCCTCGGGAAAGCGGCTCAGGGCCTCGCGCAAGGCGGCCAGGACACGCGCGTAGTCGGCCTTGATCTCGTAGCTGGGGTCGATCAGCACGACGCCGCGGCGCGTCGGCGGCGGAAGCTGCGACTTCAGCGCGGCAAAGCCATCCGTCATCGTGACCTCGGCGCCTGGCTGCTGGCCCAGGAAGGAGGCCAGGATCTTGTAGTCGGTGGGATGCATCTCGAACAGGCGCAACTGGTCCTGCGCACGCAACAGCATCTGCGCCAGCGCCGGCGAGCCCGGGTACTGCTCCAGCGGCCCGCCGGCGTTGAACCGGCGCACCTGCTCAACATAGTCGGCGACGGCCGGCGGCAGATCGTGGCGTTCCCAGAGGCGGCCGACGCCATCGGCGAATTCACCGCGCTGCTGCGCATAGCGCCCGCCAAGCGCATAACCGCCCGCGCCCGCATGGGTGTCGACGAAGCGCAGGCCCTTCTCCTTCTGCGTCATGTAGCGCAGCACGGCGACGAGCACGAGGTGCTTGAGCACGTCGGCATGATTGCCGGCGTGGAAGGCATGGCGGTAGGCGAGCATGGCCGACTGTGCCACGACCGCATCGCCGGGCAGGTTTTGCTGCAGTGCGGTAGATTGCCGCATGAGCACGCTTTTCGAACCCTTTCAAGTCGGCGCCATCGCCGTGGCCAACCGCATCGTGATGGCGCCGCTGACGCGCAACCGCGCCGGCGCCGGCCAGGTGCCGACCGATCTGATGACGCGCTACTACCGCCAGCGCGCCAACCCGGCCACCGGCGCCGGACTCATCGTCACCGAAGCGACGCAGATCAGCCCGCAAGGCCAGGGCTATCTCGACACGCCGGGCATCTACAACGCAGAGCAGGTGGCGGCCTGGCGGCGCGTCACCGACGCCGTGCACGCCGAAGGTGGGCGCATCGTCGTGCAGCTCTGGCACGTGGGCCGCATCTCGCACGTCTCGCTGCAGCCCGGCGGCGCGGCCCCCGTGTCGTCGACGGCCAGGCCGGCCAGGAGCAAGACCTTTACCGCGAGTGGCTTCGTCGACTGCTCGGCGCCGCGCGCGCTGGCCACGGCGGAGATCGCAGCCGTCGTCGCCGATTACCGCCATGCCGCGCGCTGCGCGATCGATGCCGGATTCGACGGCGTCGAAGTGCACGCGGCCAACGGCTACCTGATCGACCAGTTCCTGCGTGACAGCATCAACGACCGCGATGATGCCTACGGCGGCTCGATCGCCAACCGCTGCCGCTTCCTGGTCGAGGTGATGACGGCCGTGACCGACGAAATCGGCGCCGCGCACACGGGTGTGCGCCTGTCGCCGGTGACGCCGGTGAACGACGCCCAGCAGGACAGCGACGCGCAGGCCTTGTTCGAGTACGCCGTGCAAAGCCTGGCGCCGCTCGATCTGGCGTTCATGCACGTCATCGAAGGCCAGACCGGCGGCCCGCGCGACGTGGCGCCGTTCGACTACGCCGCGCTGCGCCGCCACTTCAAGGGCGCCTGGATGGTCAACAATGGCTACACGCGCGCCCTGGCGCTGGACGCCGTGGCCTCGGGCGCGGCCGACCTCGTGGCCTTCGGCAAGGACTTCATTGCCAACCCCGACCTCGGCCGTCGGCTGCGGGAAGACGCGGTGCTGAATGGGCTTCGCACTGCCCATCTGTACGGCGGCGGCGCCGAAGGCTACGTCGACTACCCGACGCTGGACGCTGTGACTGTCTGACGCGGGCACCGCGGGCCCCAGAACCCGCCCACGACGGACGGGGGCGAGGCCCGCATGACCCACCATCCGAGCCGTTCAGTGCTGCGTTTGCGCCGCGACACTGCGGCGCATCACCTTATTCGGATTTTGCATGAGGCCCTTGTGCGCGGTGGTTACAGGGCGATTACAGGGCTGCCACAATCCGCTCCCCGGCGCCGGCAGACTGGTGGCGACGCGGCATTCGGCGAGTCTCGGCGGCAAGGCGGGGCTGGCCGAATACCGTTTCCTGCGATTGCCCTGATTGGAGATTCGATGAACCGTCCCACGATGGAAGGGGTGCGACTGAACGTACCGGCCCACGTCAAGCATGCCCGCCTCGTGTCGTGGGTGGCCGAGATCGCCGCCCTCACCGAAGCCGCCGACGTCTATTGGTGCGACGGCAGCGAAACCGAGTACGACCGCCTGTGCGCCAAGCTCGTCGCCGCGGGCACGATGAAACGGCTGAATCCCGATCTGCGTCCGAACAGCTATCTTGCCAACAGCGACCCCGGTGACGTGGCGCGTGTCGAAGACCGCACCTTCATCTGCAGCGAGCGCAAGGAAGACGCCGGCCCCACCAACAACTGGATGGCCCCGGCGCAGATGCGCGAACTGCTGCAGACCGGCGACAGCGCGCTGTTCCGCGGCGCCATGAAGGGCCGCACGCTGTACGTGGTGCCGTTCTCGATGGGCCCGCTGGGCTCGCACATCTCGCATATCGGCGTCGAACTCACCGACAGCCCCTACGTTGCCGTCAGCATGCGCGTGATGACGCGCATGGGCCGCCCGGTGCTCGATCTGCTGGGCCAGGACGGGGTGTTCGTGCCCTGTGTGCACACCGTCGGCGCACCGCTCGCAGCGGGCCAGAACGACGTGCCCTGGCCGTGCAACAAGACCAAGTACATCGTTCACTACCCCGAATCGCGCGAGATCTGGAGCTACGGCTCGGGCTACGGCGGCAATGCACTGCTGGGCAAGAAGTGCCTGGCGCTGCGCATCGCGTCGACGATGGGTCGTGACGAGGGCTGGTTGGCCGAACACATGCTGGTGCTGGGCGTCACGTCGCCGGCTGGCAAGAAATACCACGTGGCCGCGGCATTCCCCAGCGCCTGCGGCAAGACCAACTTCTCAATGATGGTGCCGCCCCCCGGCTACGACGGCTGGAAGGTCACGACGATCGGCGACGACATCGCCTGGATCAAGCCCGGCGCCGACGGCCGCCTGTATGCGATCAATCCCGAGGCCGGTTATTTCGGCGTCGCCCCGGGCACCAATCACAAGACGAATCCCAACTGCATGGATTCGCTCCAGCGCGACGCGATCTTCACCAACGTGGCCCTCACCGATGACGGCGATGTCTGGTGGGAAGGCATGAGCGAGACGCCGCCGGCGCACCTGATCGACTGGCAGGGCAGAGACTGGACGCCTGCGATCGCCAAGGAAACGGGCGCCAAGGCATCGCATCCGAATGCGCGCTTCACGGTGGCGTCGACAAACAACCCGGTGCTCGACGCCGAATGGGACAACGCCGCCGGCGTGGCCATCGATGCCTTCATCTTCGGTGGCCGGCGCTCGACGACGGTGCCGCTGGTGACCGAGGCGCGCAACTGGGTCGAAGGGGTCTACATGGCCGCCACCATGGGCAGCGAAACCACGGCGGCGATGGCCGGCGGCAATGGCAGCGTACGGCGCGACCCATTCGCGATGCTGCCCTTTTGCGGCTACAACATGGCCGAACACTTCCAGCACTGGCTCAACATCGGCGACAAGCTGAAGGCCGGCAGCGCGGCGGTGCCGAAGATCTTCTGCGTCAACTGGTTCCGCAAGGGTGCCGACGGCAAGTTCGTCTGGCCCGGCTACGGCGAGAACATGCGCGTGCTGGAATGGATGCTCGGCCGCGTCGAAGGCACGGCCGGCGGCGAAGACAACGTCTTCGGCACCAGTCCTCGCTTCGAGGACATGCGCTGGGACGGCCTGCCGTTCACGCGCGAGCAGTTCAACACCGTGATCGGCATCGACCGCGCGGCGTGGCGGCAGGAACTGGGCCTGCACGCCGAACTCTTCCAGCGCCTGGCCTACCATCTGCCGCCCGAACTGCCGGCAACGATGGCGCGCATCGAAGCGCGCCTGAGCGCCTAGCCGTCGATCTCGGCACGCCGCGCCGCGGCACGCAGGTCGGCCGCAAAGCCGGGCTGCGTACCTTCGTAGCCGGCGGCGCGCTCGAGCAGGTCCGCAGTGCTGCGCGCGGCGTGCGGCTGGCCGCGCAGCGCATGCAGGCACTGGGCAAGCCAGCCAGGCACACTGCGGGGCCGGGCGTGGCTGTTGGCGGTTGTGATCATCGTGCTCATCGTCGGCTTTCGGGGGATGTGATTGCTGCGTCGCAACTCAGGGTTAACCCGTATGTTACTTCGCGATCACGAGGTCGTCGCCCTGGCCGAAACGCGCGGCCGTCCCGGATCGAGGATTGCCGATGAATAGTGCACGTCCCGCACAACTGATCGACGCCTTCGAACGCCAGATCGCCTGGTGTCGGCAGCCGGCGCCGTTCACCGCGCAGGTGTTGCAGCGCAGCCTGCAGTGGCTGCGTGCCGACGCCGACGCGCTGACCATGTTCTGCGCCGTGGCGGCCGACCCCGCCGCCGCCGCGGTGCCCTTGCGCTGGGCTGGCGCCTTGCATCACCTGGCCTTGCGCGGGCTGCAGCCATGGGCTCGACTGTGGCCACCCGCGGCCGACACGGCGCACGCCGATGCGCTCGATGGCGCGATCCAGGGCGCCTGGGCCACCCGGCGCGCCGATGTGCAGGCGGCGCTAGCCAAGCCACCGCAGACCAACGAAGTGCAACGCAGTGCGGCGCTGCTGCCGGGGTTGCTCTTCGTCAGCGCCCACGCCGGGCTGCCGCTGTCGTTGCTGGAGATCGGTGCCAGCGCTGGCCTGAACCTGTGGCCGGAGCGCCATCGCTACGACTACGGCAGTTGGCAATGGGGTGCAAGCAGCGCTGCGCTGATGCTGCGGGCCGACTGGCGCGGGCCGGCGCCCGAAGCTGCGCTGGCGACCCGGCCGCTGAACATCCAGTGCCGCGCCGCCTGCGACGCGGCGCCGATCGCGCTCTTGCAGCCCGGCGAGGCACTGCGCCTGTGCAGCTTCATCTGGTCGGAACAAAGTGAGCGCCTGCTGCGACTCAAACTGGCTCAGAACGAGGTCGGCGCCTGGATGCAAGCCGACAACGTGGCTGTGCAAGCGCTGCCGGCGGCACGCTTCGTCGAGCGCGAACTGGCGCAGCCACGGCCGGGCCGCGCGACGGTGCTGATGCATTCGGTCGTCTGGCAGTACATCGCCGCCGCGCAGCAGGCAAGCATTCTGGAATCGCTTGCCGCCGCCGGCGCGCGCGCGACGGCGACGGCGCCGCTGGCGTGGCTGCGCATGGAGCCGCCGGCACCGGACCAGCCGATGGAACTGCGTTGCCGGCTGTGGCCCGGCGGCCATGATCATCTGCTGGCGCGCGCTCACCCCCATGCGGCGTGGATCGAGTGGTACGGATGAAGCTGCAGCTCCTGTCGGACCTGCATCTCGAAACCGAGGACTTCGCGCCCGAACCCGCGCCGGGCGCCGAGCTGCTGGTACTGGCCGGTGACATCGATGCCACGTGGCAGGGCTTCGCACGCTTTGGCGGCTGGCCGGTGCCGGTGCTCGTGGTGGCGGGCAACCACGAGTTCGACCACCGCGAGCTCGACGACGCCTGGCCGGCGCTGGACGCCGAATGCAAGCGTCACGGACTGCGCCTGCTGCAGCGCGAGAGCGTCGTCCTGCGCGGCCGCGACGGCCGCACGGTGCGCTTCGTCGGCACCACGCGCTGGAGCGACTTCGACCTCTTCGGTGCCTCGCAGCGCGAACGCGCGCAGCGTGCGGCCGGCTACTTCATGCGCCTGATGGACGCCACCCGGGGCGGCCAGCGCTTCGATGTGGCGGCCGTGCGCAACGAAGGCCTGGCCTGCCGCGCCTGGCTGGAGGCGACGCTCGGTGAACCACCGCGCGGGCGCTGGGACGTCACCGTCGTCGTGACGCACTTCGCTCCCAGCGTGCGCAGCGCCGACCCGCGTTACGGTCGCCAGCCCGGCACCGCCAGCTTCTGCAACGCCGATGACGATCTGCTGACGCTGGCCGATCTCTGGCTGCATGGCCATCTGCATTGCCGCCACGACTACCGCGTCGATCGTCCCGGAAAGCGTCCGTCGCGTGTGGTCTGCCAGGCTCGCGGCCTGCCGAGCAAAGGCGAAGCCGAGGGCTTCCACGCGCTGCGCTTGATCGAAATCTGAAGTCAGCGCTAACCGATGGGCCGACCTCTCGCTGCGAGTCTTTGTACCCAGACAGGCGTCTGCCAGCCCGTGGCAGGCGCAGGTCTGTGCTCATCGGGCGGGCACAGGCTGAGGTCGAGGCCGAACGCGGTGCCCAGATCGGCAGCGTCCGGCTGGGTATTCGCGCGGCCGCGCAGGCGGGCAAAAAAACCGGGGCTGCTGCTGGCCTTGCTCATCGCGCTCACCTGCAAAAGGGTAGGTGCTTACAGTGTGAGCGTTTGTTGCCGCGGCAGTGCGAGCGAGAAGGCTGTCGCCGTGCCGCAATTCGCGCCACCAAGGCTTTCGACGCGCTGAATACAATCCCCGCCCCGTCGCCGAAAGCCGCCTCCTTGGATACCACTGACATCGGATTCGCCGCCATCGACTTCGGCACCTCCAACTCTGCCATCGCGCTGCCGCGCGGCGTGCGCGGGGTGCGCTTGGTCGAGCTCGAAACCGGTCATCGCACGATGCCGACGGCCGTTTTCTATCGCGCCGACGGCACCGACGCGCTGGCCGAACCCGAGCGCCTGTACGGCCGCGCGGCCGTCGCCGCGTACGTCGAAGGCATGGACGGTCGCCTGATGCGCTCGATGAAGAGCATCCTCGGCTCGCAACTCGTCGAGCAGAGCACCGACGTCGGCGGCGGCCGCGCGGTGCGTTATGTCGACGTCATCGCCGGCTACCTGCGCCAGCTCAAACACCGGGCCGAGCAGGCCGCCGGCGCACCGCTGGAGCGCGTGGTGCTGGGGCGGCCGGTGTTTTTCGTCGACGACGAGCCGGCGCGCGATGCGCTGGCGCAGCAGGCGCTGGAAGCTGCGGCGCGTGGCGTGGGCTTCAAAGAAGTGCATTTTCAGTACGAGCCCATCGCCGCCGCGCTCGACCACGAGAGCGGCATCGAGCACGAACAACTGGTGCTGGTGGCCGACATCGGCGGCGGCACGTCGGATTTTTCGCTCGTGCGGGTGGGCCCACAGCGCCGCGGCCGCGTCGATCGCCGCGACGACATCCTGGCCAACCATGGCGTGCACGTCGCCGGCACCGACTTCGACCGTCGGCTCGAACTCGCGGCCATCCTGCCGGCCATGGGCTACCGCAGCCTGGGCCCGGCGAAGGGCGCCGAGGCGGCGCGCGAAGTGCCCAGTGCCGTGTATTTCGACCTCGCGACCTGGCATCTCATCAACACCGTCTATGCCCCGCAGCGGGTGGCGGAACTGCGGCGCATGAAGAGCTGGTACGCCGATGCGCGCCATCACCAGCGGCTGATGCAGGTACTGGAACTGCATCTCGGCCACGCGCTGGCGGCGGCGGCCGAGCAGGCGAAGATCGAGGTGGCCGTCACCGGTTCGGCGCGCATCGACCTCGCGCTGGTCGAAGCGCTGCTGACGGCCGATGTCAGCGAAACGCAGGCCGCGGCGGCCCTCGAGGCCGACCTGCTGCGCATCGTCGACGCGGCGCGGCAAACGGTGCGTCAGGCCGGGGTTGGCGCCGAACAGGTGGACGTGCTGTACTTCACCGGCGGCTCCACCGGGCTGACGCCGCTGGTCAAGCGCATCGCGCAGAACTTTCCGCGCGCCCAGCATGTACGCGGGGACCGCTTCGCCAGCGTCGCGCAGGGTCTGGGGCTGCACGCCCGCACCGTGTTCGGCGCCTGATCAGCGCCGCGCCTTCTTGCGCGGCGCCGGCCCGCGCACCGGCTTGTGCGGGACGGCCGCGCGCGGCTGTGTGACGTCGGCCATCAGCATCAGGCTGCGCACCAGGTCTTCCACCGCTTCGGCCAAGTCCTTGGGCGGCTCCAGGGTGTCGATGACGGCGAGCAGCGTCTCGGCATCTTCCAGGTCGTCGGCGTCGAAGTGACGGTACAGCAGCGCCAGCGGCTCGATCAGTTCCGGGTCGTCGACCCTCATCAGCGCCGGGAACAGGTCCATCGCGGCGGCAAAGCCGGCAACCCACGGCAGCACCGTCTCCGACGGCGTGGCGTCATCGTCCATCTGGTACACCCAGGGGTCGAACCATTGCCGGCCGGCGATGGCCGCGGCCAGTTCGGCATGGCGGCGTTCGACCAGGCCATGCAGTTCGGTGGCCACGAAACCCGCTGGCGGCGCACGGCCTTCGATGTCGCAGACGAACTTCAGCCAGCGCTCCGCCGGCACGCGCTGCGGCTGCAGGATGACGCCGCACAGAAAGCCGTCGAGCGCCATCGGGTCCAGCGGCTCCAGGGGCTCGGGCAGTTCATCCAGCAGGTCTTGAAGGCGCGCAACATCGGCGTCGCCCAGCGGAGCATTCTTCATGGTGTCTCCCCTCTCATGGGGATGGGCAAGCCAACATGCCACGACTACAGTGCCGCGCATGGGCCGCTGATTGTCATGCACGCATAGCGCCGCGGCCACCGATCCCAACGACGTCCATTTCCATGGACTTGCACAAGCCCGCCGCCGTTTCATCCGTCGGCGGGCCTTTTTTTCGCTGTCGCCTAGACTTCCTGCTGAAATCACAGGAGATCAGCCATGGGCGCACCCCACGCATTCACCGCCAGCGACGACATCGTGCACTGGATCGCTGGCCAGCCGGACGCCGGCAGCGGCGAACGCACTCAAGCCGTATTCAACCCCAGCACCGGCGCCGTCGCGCGCCGGCTGCGGCTGGCCAGCGGCGATGACGTGAATGCCGCCGTCGCCGCCGCCGTGTCGGCGCAGCCGGCCTGGGCGGATACGCCGCCGATCCGCCGCGCGCGCGTACTCAACAACTTCCTCGGGCTGCTGAACCAGCACAAGGACACCCTGGCGGCCATGATCACGGCCGAGCACGGCAAGGTCTTCAGCGACGCGCAGGGCGAGGTCAGCCGCGGCATCGACGTCGTCGAGTTCGCCTGCGGCATCCCGCAACTGCTCAAGGGTGACTACACCGACCAGGTCTCCACCGGCATCGACAACTGGACGCTGCGCCAGCCGCTGGGGGTGGTGGCCGGCATCACGCCGTTCAACTTCCCCTGCATGGTGCCGTGCTGGATGTTCCCGGTGGCGCTGGCCTGCGGCAACGCCTTCATCCTCAAGCCCAGCGAGCGCGACCCCAGCGTCACCATGCTGATGGCCGAACTGTTGAAGCAGGCCGGGCTGCCCGCCGGCGTGTTCAGCGTCGTGCAGGGCGACAAGGTGGCGGTGGATGCGCTGCTCGGCCATCCCGACGTGAAGGCGGTGTCCTTCGTCGGCTCGACGCCCATTGCGCAGTACATCTATGAAACCGGCGCCCACCACGGCAAGCGTGTGCAGGCGCTGGGCGGCGCGAAGAACCACATGGTCGTGATGCCCGACGCCGATATCGACCAGGCGGTGGACGCGCTGATCGGCAGCGCCTACGGCTCGGCGGGCGAGCGCTGCATGGCGATCTCGGTGGCGGTGCTGGTGGGCGACGTCGCCGATCGCATCGTGCCCAAACTGGCGGCGCGCGCAAAGGCGCTGAAGATCGGCAACGGCATGCAGCCCGACGTCGAGATGGGTCCTCTCATCACACGCGAGGCGCGCGAGCGGGTCGAGAAATACATCGGCATTGGCGCCGAAGAAGGTGCGACGCTGGTCGTCGACGGGCGCGGCCACAAGGTGGCCGGCGGCGACGCCGGCTTCTTCACCGGCGGCACGCTGTTCGATCACGTCACGGCCGAGATGCGCATCTACAACGAAGAGATCTTCGGCCCGGTGCTGGCCTGCGTGCGCGTCAAGGATCTCGGCGCCGCGCTGCAGCTCGTCAACGCGCACGAGTTCGGCAACGGCGTGGCCTGCTTCACCAGCGACGGCGGCGTCGCACGCGAGTTCGCGCGCCGCGTGCAGGTGGGCATGGTGGGCATCAACGTGCCGATTCCGGTGCCGATGGCGTGGCACGGTTTCGGCGGCTGGAAGCGCAGCCTGTTCGGCGACACGCACGCCTATGGCGAAGAAGGCGTGCGCTTTTACACCAAGCAGAAGAGCGTGATGCAGCGCTGGTCAGCGAGCATCGCCAAGGGCGCCGAGTTCGCGATGCCGACCGCAAAGTGAACCGCGTGCGCGCCTGCGGTTCGCCCTTCTAGAGCACGGCGGCCATCGCCTCGGCGGTGCGCTCGACGTTGCCGCTGTTCAGGCCCGCCACGCACATGCGCCCCGAGCGCACCAGGTAGACCCCGAACTGCTCGCGCAGCCGATCCACCTGCGCGGCGCTGAGTCCGGTGTAGCTGAACATGCCGCGCTGGCTGAGGAAGTAGCCGAAGTCGCGCCCCGGCTTCTTGGCCGACAGCACCGCATGCAGGCTGCGCCGCATGGTCAGGATGCGCTCGCGCATCGCCGCCACCTCGGCCTCCCAGGACGCGCGCAGCGCCGGCTCGCTCAGCACGCGGCTGACGATGCCGGCGGCGTGGATCGCCGGACTCGAATAGTTGCGGCGCACGGTGGCCTTCATCTGGCCGAGCACCAGCTCGGCTTCATCGCGATCGGCGCACACCACGCTCAGCGCGCCGGCGCGTTCGCCGTAGACGCTCATGCTCTTGGAGAACGAGTTGGCGACGAAGAAGCTCAGCCCCGCGGCGGCGAGTTCGCGTATCGCCCAGGCGTCTTCCTCGATGCCGTCGCCATAGCCCTGGTAAGCGATGTCCAGATAGGGCAGAAGCCGCCGCTCCTGCAGCAGCGGAATCAGGCGCTGCCATTGGGCAGGACTCAGGTCGACGCCGGTCGGGTTGTGGCAGCACGCGTGCAGCAGCACGACGCTGTGCGCCGGCAGCGTGGCCAGGGTGTCGAGCATGGCGTCCAGGCGCACGCCGCCGGTGGCGCTGTCGTAGTACGGGTAGCTGTTCACCTGCACGCCCGCGCCTTCGAACATCGCGCGGTGGTTGTCCCAGGTGGGGTCGCTGACCCAGACCGCGCTGTCGGGAAACCAGCGCTTCAGAAAATCGGCGCCGACCTTCAGGCCGCCGCTGGAACCGATGGTCTGCAAGGTGGCGACGCGCGCGCTCGTCACCGCCTCGTGCTGCGGCCCGAACAGCAGCGCCTGCACGGCACTGCGCGCGGCGGCCGCACCTTCGATCGGCAGATAGGGTTTGGCCTTGCTCTCGGCCAGCATCTGCGCCTCGGCCTCACGCACGCAGGGCAGCACCGGAATGTGTCCCGCATCGTCGAAGTAGATGCCGATCGACAGGTTGATCTTGTCCCCCCGCGGGTCGCGCTGGAAAGCGTCGTTGAGGCTGAGGATGGGGTCGCCCGCGTAGGGCTCCAGGTGAGCGAAGGTGCTCATGCGGCGAGTGCCTTTTCGATGTCTGCGCCCAGTGATTCGGGCTTGTCGTTGGGCGCATAGCGCGCCAGCACCTTGCCGTCGCGGCCGACCAGAAACTTGGTGAAGTTCCACTTGATGCCCTCGGTGCCCAGGATGCCGGGCGCCTGCGCCTTCAACCATTTCCACAGCGGGTGCGCCTCGGCGCCGTTGACCTTCACCTTGGCCATCATCGGGAAGCTGACGCCGTAGTTGAGCTGGCAGAACGACGCGATCTCGTCGTTGCTGCCGGGATCCTGGCCGCCGAACTCGTTGCTCGGAAAGCCGACGATCACGAGGCCCTGGTCGCGATAGGTCTGCCAGAGCTTTTCGAGCCCCTCGAACTGCGGCGTGAAGCCGCAGGCGCTGGCCGTATTGACGATCAGCATCACCTTGCCGCGTTGGCTGGCGAGCGACGCCGGCTGGCCCTGGATGGAAACGGCGTCGAAGTCGTACACGCTGCTGTCGGCCATGGCGGCTCTCCGGCGAGGGGGTGGCCCGATGTTAACGGGCTGCGCCCGACCCCACGTTTCGTCGTTGACACTGCCCAAGACGCTAACGCACCATGGTTTCAGCGCCCGCTGTGCCCCAACCCCTGCCTCGATGTCCTTGCCGTACCGCGTTGCCCTTCAGGGTTTCAGCGCCTTCGAGCGAAGCGCGCTGGCGTCGTATTTCCGTCTCGCCGCCAACCGCTCGCCGGCCTACGAACAGGTGCCGGCGATGTCGCAGGCGCACTTCGTGATCGTCGACGCCGACCACGGCGAGGCGGTACTCGCGGTGCGCAACGCCGGCCGCGTGCATGAGGGCGTTTTCATCGGTGCCCAGGCGCCCGAAGGCGCGAGCGCCTGGATGATGCGGCCCATCGATCCGCTGCACGTGCTGCGCGAACTCGACTTCATGGTGGCGGCCCTCGAAGCGCGCCAGCGCCCGGGCGCGGCGGCGCCGGGCGCGCACACCACCATGCTGCCGCACGGCTCCGCTGCGATGGGCTCGCCGGCGCGCCACGGCCCGGTGCCGGCGCGGCGCGCCAGCGACGCCGAGGACATCGGCTTCGTCGCCGTGCCCGAGATGCCCAGAGCGCCGGCCACCGCGCCAACGGCGGCGCGCGCTGCGCAGGCCTTGCTGGTGGATGACAGCGAGATCGCGCTGCGCTTCCTGGAAACGCGGCTGCAGCGCATGGGCCTGCACACCGAACGCGCGGGCGGCAGTGCGAAGGCGATCGAGCTGTTGTCGCAGAAGGCCTACGATTTCGTCTTTCTCGACATCGATCTGGGCCCGGCGAGCGAGATCGACGGCCTGTCGCTGTGCCAGCACATCAAGCGCCAGCACCACCACGTCGGCGGCGTGCGGGCTCCGGTGGTGGTGATGGTGTCGGCGCTGCACAGCGAGCTCGACCGCGCGCGCGGCGCGCTGGCCGGCGCCGACGCCTATCTCGGAAAACCGCTCGACGAAGGCGCGCTGCTGCGGCTGCTGGTGCAGCACGGCGTGACGCCGACGGCCGCCGGCGACGCCACCACAAAACCCTGAGTGAGTCCGTGCGCCGTGCGCTGCAGGCGGCTCGGGAACACAGCGCCCAGCGCAGACGCG